>ENA-OVGB01000725-OVGB01000725.1-human-gut-metagenome-genome-assembly--contig:-NODE-725-length-35885-cov-4.063634_pt1 | contig 35885 bp, 29 predicted proteins | sample MGYA00237767_ERZ505413 | MGnify/ENA primary metagenome ERZ505413 (study PRJEB26158, sample SAMN06016410) | human gut metagenome | biome: human gut; feature: ankylosing spondylitis patient; material...
AAACGGACCGGCCCCGTCAATCATGCCCCTCCGCCGCGGTCTGTCTCAGCGCAGACCTCCCGCCTTCCGGCAGAACAGGACGAAAGAACACCATCTCATCTCGGCACATGATACAAGGCACAGGATTCGACCTCGCGGCCCTGCCGCGCATCAGGACGCTGCTTGAGCGCTACGGCGAGCGCTTCGTCCGCCGCGTGCTCACGGACAGGGAACGCGAAAAGCTCCCTTCCGCCCCTTCGGGCCGCACGGCCTATGTGGCCGGACGCTTCGCCGCCAAGGAGGCGGCCGTGAAGGCTCTCGGCACCGGATTCTCCCAGGGCATCGGCATGCACGACGTGGAGATTCTCTCCTCTGATTCCGGCAGACCGCATCTTATTCTTCACGGCGAAGCCGCAGCACAGGCCGGACGCCTGGGCATAACGGCCCTGCACGTGTCCATTTCCCACGAGCGCGACGTGGCCGGAGCCGTGGTCATTCTGGAATCCTGAACGAAATTTCCGCCCTCCGACGGAAGACAGGCCGTCTGACGGCCGCATTTTCTTTCTTTGCATGCGCGGCATGACCGTTTCCGCCTGCCGCACAGGAGGAACATCATGTTCGTACCCGTTACCGCTCCGGAAGAAATGGCCCGGTGGGACACCGCGGCCATAAGCTCGGGGATCTCTGAAGAAACTCTCATGGAAAATGCGGCCCGTGCCGCCATGGACTGCCTGCGGGGACAGGCCGCGAAACGCGGCATCTCTCTGGCCGGAGCCTCCGTGCTTCTTCTTGCAGGCGGCGGCAACAACGGCGGCGACGCCTTCTGCATGGCCCGTCATCTTCTGGACGCCGGGGCAAAGCCCGTTCTCATATGCACCCGTGACGCGGAGCAGTACCGCGGCGCTGCCTCCCACTGGCTGCGCACGGCCCAGGACCTCAATGTGCCCGTCTTTTCCGCCGACGCCTGGGAGAAAGGAGAAACCGTCGCTTCGACAAGACCGGACATCGTGGTGGACGGTCTTCTCGGTACGGGCTTTCACGGAGACCTTCGAGAGAAGGAAAAAAGGCTCGTGGAAAGGCTGAACGGCCTCGACGCCCGTCTCGTGCTTGCCGTCGACATTCCTTCGGGACTCTCCGCCCGCACGGGCCGCCCCTCGCCCGTGGCCGTGCGCGCTCACGTCACCGTCACCTTTCAGGCCGCCAAGCCCGGCCTGCTCCTGCCCGAAGCCCACGAGTTCACCGGAGAACTCGAAGTTCGTCCCATCGGCATGCCGAGACGCGTGCAGGAAGAAAATCCTCCCTCCTTCCGTACCTGGCTCACCACGCCCCCGGACAAATTCGACCGGGGAGCTCCCTATGTTCTGGAATACGGCATCTGCCCGCGCATCGAAGCGCTTTTCGACGCCCCGCTCACGCCCTCTGCCGCAGGCCCGGCCCACAAGGGCGCGGCGGGAAGGGTCCTCGTGGCCGGAGGAAGCGCCGCCTACACGGGAGCTCCCTGTCTTGCGGCCTGGGCGGCGCTCCGTGCAGGGGCAGGGCTCGTCACGCTGGCAGGCCCCAAAAACGTGCTCGACGCCGCCGCTCTTTCCATGCCGGCGTTGACGCTGCGCGCGCTCTCCGGCAAATCTTCGGACGGAGACTGGTGCGCAGAAGACGCCAAGGTCCTTGCCGAGGTCCTTCCCTCCTACGGTGCTCTCGTGTTCGGCCCGGGACTCGGACGCAGCCGGGGAGCCTTCGAATTTACCCGCGCGCTCATGTGCCTTCCGCACAGGCCGCCCATGGTGCTCGATGCCGACGCTCTGTTCGCTCTGGCCAGAGAGCCCGAGCTTCTCGCGCAGCTGCGCCCCTGCGACGTGCTGACGCCTCACCCCGGCGAGGCGGCCACGCTTCTCGGCATGAACGCGCGCGACGTGCAGTCCGACCGCTTCGCCGCGCTTTCGGCCCTCGCCGCCCTGGCTCCCGCCGTATGGGTGCTCAAGGGTGAGGGCACGCTCATCGCCTCCCCGGGAGAACCTTCCGTCATCTCTCCCTGGATGGTTCCTCAGCTTGCCGTGGCCGGCTCCGGCGACGTGCTTGCGGGCATCACGGGATCCCTTCTGGCCCGCGGCCGCAAGGCTCCGCTTGCGGCCACGCTCGGCGTGTGGCTCCACGCCCTTGCGGGAATGCATCTCTCACGCGAATTTCCCATGCGCGGCAACGGCCCGCATGACATAGCCAACACCCTGCCCGCCGTGCTCGGTCTGGCAGGCGACCCGGGGGAATCATGCCCATCCTTCTGAAAAGTCCCGAGGACACCATGGAGCTCGGCGCGCTGCTTGCGCAGGCCATGACGGACTCCTCCCTCCGCACGCTCTATCTTTTCGCGGATCTCGGCGGCGGCAAGACCACCTTCACGCGAGGCTTCGTCTCCGCACTTGAGGGCGGAGAAAACGCCGAAGTGGCAAGCCCGAGCTTTACGCTGTGCAACGTCTATCCCACAAGCCCCGAAGTGCTGCACGCCGACCTCTACCGGCTCTCCGAGGGCGCGACGCTCCCTGAAGAAATGGAGGAAATGCTGGAGGAAGGCGATCCCTTCCTCATCCTTGAATGGCCGCAGTATCTGGCCGCCGACCGCTACGCTCCGGAAAGGCTCGACATTCATCTTGCTCCCGTACAGGGAAACGAGGCGAAAGCTCTGGACAAGACTGAAGAATCATGCAAAACTTTTCGGCTGGCAACGATTGAAGCCCGCGGCGAAGCGGCCGAAAAGCTTCTGAGCGAACTCGTGGACCGGCTCGAAAAGCGGTTTCTGCCCCTCAACGAGGCTTAACCGTTCCTTATCTCCTTTTTTCAGGATGTCCTATGCGTATTCTTGTGCAGAAATTCGGAGGTTCCTCCGTCGCCGACCTGGAGTGCATGAAAAAGGTGCGCACCAAGGTGCTTGCCGCGCTTGAGGAAGGCTACAAGGTAGTGGTGGTTCTCTCCGCCCGCTACGGCCAGACCAACAGCCTGCTGGAAAGAGCCTATCAGTGGTCGGACGAACCCGATCCCGCAGAACTCGACGTTCTGCTCACCACCGGCGAACAGGAATCGGTGGCGCTTTTTTCCATGCTCCTGCGTGATTCCGGCGTGAAGGCCCGTTCCTTCCTGGGCTTCCAGCTGCCCGTCCTCACCGATGACGCCTACGGCAACGCCCGCATCGACACCATTGAGGCCGACACCATCAGGGAAGCCTTCAAGACCTATGACGTGGTCGTCATGGCCGGTTTCCAGGGGCGCACGCCCGACATGCGTCTCACCACGCTCGGCCGCGGCGGTTCGGACACCTCCGCCGTCGCCGTGGCAGCCGCTCTCGGCGACGAGACCCGCTGCGACATCTATACCGACGTGGACGGCGTCTACACCACCGATCCGCGCATGTGCAAGGACGCCCACAAAATGGAGCGCATCAGCTACGACGAGATGCTGGAAATGGCTTCCATGGGCGCCAAGGTCCTGCAGATACGTTCCGTAGAAATTGCTGAAAAATATAATGTTCCCGTCCGGGTGCGTTCCACCTTCTCGAACGATCCGGGCACGCTGGTCACCAAGGAGGACATCATGATGGAGTCCGTGCTCGTTTCGGGCATCGCTTTTGATAAGGATCAAGCCAGAGTCACGCTCCGCGACGTGCACGACAGACCCGGTTCTGCGGCCAGCATCTTCAGTCCTCTGGGCAAGGCGGGCATCGTGGTGGACATGATCATCCAGACCGCCAGCCGCGACGGCGTCACCGACATGGCCTTCACCGTGTCCCGCAAGGATCTGAAGCGCACGCTCGACGTGCTGGAAAAGGCCGCTCCCGCCTGCAGCAGCATCGAACACTCCTCCAACATCGCCAAGGTCTCCGTGGTGGGCGTGGGCATGCGCAATCACAGCGGCGCCGCCAGCCGGGCCTTCGACGCGCTCTACAAGGCCGGCATCAACCTCATCATGATCAGCACCTCGGAAGTGAAGATTTCCTGCCTGGTGGACGAGGCCGACCTCGAACTTGCCGTCAACGTTCTTCACAAGGAATTCGACCTGTAGTCGTCCGGGCTTCGGCCCGGCCATGCCATATCAACGTAAGGGGAGCATGCTCCCCTTTCTTTTTCCATCTGCCGCAAGGTTACGGCGAGGCCGCCATGACTCTCCATCTGCCCGTTCCCGTCATCACCGTCCTTCTGCTCATCGGCTCCAACATCTTCATGACCTATGCCTGGTACGGCCATCTGCGTCATCAGTCCCTCACCTTTGTGGGAGCCATCCTTGTAAGCTGGGGCATAGCCTTCTTTGAGTACTGCCTTCAGGTGCCCGCCAACCGCGTGGGCTACGGCTATTTTTCCGCCGCCGAGCTCAAGACCATCCAGGAAGTCATTTCCCTGACCATCTTCGGCATATTCTCAACGCTCTATCTCGGTGAGAGCCTGACCTGGAACCATGCCGTGGGCTTTGCGCTCATCGTGGCCGGAGCCTTCTTCGTGTTCAAGGGATAGAGGGCCGGACGAGGCGGAAGGCAGCTCCGTCATCCCGGCAATGCCCCGCATGCACGCAGGAAAATCCAGGGACGGCCGCCTGCTGCGGCGGACGCCGCACGCCTCCGCCCGGAAATCTTTCGAACACGGATCTGAACAGGACAGGGAAATGATCTGCCATGTCGCCCTCTGCACGCCGCCCTATGCCACGCTGAGCTATCTCACGCCCGGAGAATTCCCCGATTTTCCGTGGCGGATCGGCCTGCGCGTGGCCGTGCCGCTCGGCAACGGCGCCATACGTGCAGGCGTCGTGACGGCCGTGTTCGACGATGACGACGACAATGCCCTGAAGGAGACTTCCGCCGGTCAGCACAGCATGAAAAAGGGCGGAGACATTGTCCTGAGGCCCATTACCTGGCCGCTGGAACTTGTCCCTCTTCTGCCGCCCGACTACATGGAGACGGTGGAGCAGCTTGCCGCGCGTCAGTATTCCTCGCCGGGACGGGTACTCGGCAACCTTCTGCCCCAGGGGCTGAGGGTCACGGCGCGCATACGCGTGCGGCAGTACCTGTCCGATCTTGACGGAAAAGGCCGCAAGCCCCGTCTTTTCGCCCTGCGCGACATTCCTGCCATGCCCGACGCGGAACGCGCCGCTCTGGCCCGGGACTTCATGCAGGGCCGGGCGGAACTTCTCATGCTGGCCGAGGATGCCGCCGACGGCGAACTGTGCGCCCTGGCCTGCGACCCGCCGTGGCCGGTGCGTCCCAACGCCGTGAAGCAGCGGGAAATGCTCGACTGGCTGCTGACAAACGGCGTGGTGTCCCGCAGGCGTCTGCGCGAGGCTCTCCCCGACAGCTCCCAGACGCTGACGGCGCTCATAAAGAACAAGCTTGTGGAGCTGCGGCCCGCCGCCCCGGAAGAGGACGAAGCGGAGATCGGCGAAGAGCTCCTGCCGCCTCCGGAACCGCCTTTTCAGCTGACGCAGGAGCAGCAGGCGGCTCTCGACGAATACTGCAGCGACATGGACGCCCTCGCCCGGGGAGAAAAGCAGCCCTTCGCCCGTCTTCTTTTCGGCATCACGGGCAGCGGCAAGACTGCGGTGTATCTGGAACTCGCCCATGCCTGCCTCAAAAGAGGCCGTTCCGCGCTCATTCTCGCCCCGGAAGTGGCCATAGCCCTCAAACTGCGCAGAGACGCCGAGCAGCGCTTTCCCGGCGCCCCCATCTTCTTCTATCACGGCTATCAGAGCCAGCAGCAGCGGGAGCGGACCTTCCGCCGCCTTGCCGCGCGCAGGGAGCCCTGTCTCATCATAGGCACGCGCTCCGCGCTGTTTCTGCCCGTGCCGCCTCTCGGGGCCGTCGTTCTCGACGAGGAGCACGACGGCTCCTTCAAGCAGGAAGACCGTCTGCCCTATCAGGCCAAGGAAGTGGCCTGGGAGCGTGCCCGCAGGCACAGGGCCCTTCTCATACTCGGTTCGGCCACACCGGACATCAAGACCTTCCACGCCGCTAAGGAAGGGCTCTTTCCCATCTCAAGGCTGACGCACCGCACGGGCGGCGGCACGCTTCCGGCCATAGAGCTCGTGGACATCAAGGATCAGCCAGCCTCGAAACTTCTTTCCCCGCGGGCCGTGGAAGCGCTCAGAGAGACCGTGCAGAAAGGCGAACAGGCCGTGGTGCTTCTCAACCGCAGGGGCTATGCGCCGCTCATGTACTGTCTGAACTGCGGCACCGTGGCCAAATGTCCCAACTGCGACATAGCCCTCACCTACCACAAGAAGCGTGAACAGCTCGTCTGCCACTACTGCGGACACACGCGTCCCTTCCCTTCGCCCTGCGAAAAATGCGGCGGTCTGAACTTCCTGCCCATGGGGGAAGGCACGGAAAAGCTGGAGGAAAGTCTTGCCGGAGAAGAACTTGCCGGAGCCCTGCCTCCGGGCGGCCGCGTGCTCAGGCTCGACCGCGACAGCACGAGCCGTCCCGGACGCATGGAAGAGATACTCGCCGCCTTTGCAAGGCAGGAAGCGCAAGTGCTCGTGGGAACACAGATGCTCTCCAAGGGACATCATTTCCCCAATGTCACGCTGGCCGTGGTGGCCGACGGCGACATGGGCCTCAACATGCCGGACTACCGCTCGGCGGAACGTACGTTTCAGCTTCTCGTGCAGTCGTCGGGACGCGCCGGACGCGGAGAAAAACCGGGACGCGTCCTCATCCAGACGAGGGACATCCACCACTACTGCTGGGAATTCGTGAAGACGGGCGACTACGAAGGCTTTTACGAGCACGAGATCGCCCTGCGAAAACAGCGTCGCTACCCGCCCTTCGTCAAGCTGGCCCTTGTCCGCCTCTCCTATCCCTGGGACTGGAAGGACGGCCAGAGCCGTGTGAACGCCTTTGCCGCGTCCCTGCGCGCCCACGGCCGTTCTCTCGGACTGACCGTGCTCGGTCCGGCTCCCGCGCCGCTCGCCCGCATCCAGGGCCGCATGCGCTTCCAGTGCCTCATGAAGGCGGGCACCTGGCCGCAGGTGCGTCAGACCTATGCGCTCGCGCTGAAGGACCTCGGCAACATACCGCACGAGCTCAGGATCTCCCTCGATCTCGACCCCGTGAACATGCTCTAGTCCGGCAAACGATGCCGACGGCGCGCCGGACGCTCAGGCCGCCTTGCCCCCGGTGCCGGAAGGCATGAAAAAAGGCCGGGCCTCCCGCATCGCGGAACGGCGCCGGCCGTCATGGCCAATGATGAAGCCGATCAGAACTTATACACGTCCAGAGAAATGGCGGAAGCGGGCTGACCGTCATCGCCGGGGAACACGCGGGCGCGGATCTTGTCGCCCTTCTTGAGGTCGGCAATGCCCTTCTTGGTTTCCCAGGTGAAGATGTCGGCGTACACGTTTTCCACGAGCGTGTTGTCGGTCACCTTGATGGTGGAAACCTCTCCCTGCTTGTCCTTGATGGTGAAGGTGCCGTTCTTGACGTCAACGCTCTCCACCACGCCGCGTTCCACGACGAAGAGCGGGAAGGTGACCACGATCTCCTCGCTGGGAGCCACGATGACGAAGGGAGTATCGGCCACGGTCTGCTTCGCCGCCTTGGGCGCAGGAGCGGAATCGGCGGCAAGGGCCATCGCGGGAGCCAGAAGGATACCACAGCAAAAACCGGTGAACAGAGTCTTGATGCGCATAAGTTCCTCACTTGTTGATCATTCGAGGAACGGCACGCCTCCGGTCACAAGAGCGTCATGCAGCAGATGGCGCAGCCTGTCCGCCATGGGACCGGGACGGCCGTCGCCTACAGGCTTGCCGTTGTAGTGCGTGACCGCCACGCACTCGCATGTAGTACCAAGTACCAGAATCTCGGAAGCCTGTTCCACTATTTCTTCAGTGATATCAGTGATAACTACGGGCATGAAGGCTTTTGCTATCTCCATGGCGCGTATGGCCGTGGTCCCAGGAAGGGCATGACGGAACCTGGGCATGAGCATGCGTCCCTCAGGGTCCACCAGAGCCACGTTGGCAATGGCCGCTTCTGCCAGGAAGCCGTCCTCGTCGAAGGAAAAGGTGAGGTCCACGCCCTTTTCCCGGGCCTCCTTCGCCATGAGCGCATTGGCGAGGTAATTGGTGGACTTTATCTGCGCAAGCCATTCCTGCTTGGCCGGAACGGCGCTTCGCGCGGCCGTGAGGCCCTTCTGCCAGAAGGACTCGGGAAGAGCCCTTCCTCTGGTCGCCACGATGTACAGGCTGCTCTCAGGACATTCCGCGGGATCCACGCCGAGTCCTCCGCAGCCGCGGCCGAGCAGCACCTTGAGGCCGCCGTACGGTTCCCCGCCGACTTTTGCCACCTCTATCATGAGGGCCCTCACTTCCTCCCAGGGACAGGGAGGAACCAGCGACAGCGTGGAGGCGGAATGCTTCATGCGCTCAAGATGAGCGTCGAGCTGCACGATGCGGCCTTCAAGAAAGGTAAGACTCTCAAAGATGGCGTCGCCGCGGTGCACCATGTGATCATCCAGCGGCACAAGCAGAAGACGGGCATCCCGGCAGATCGCTCCCATGCGATGTTCGTAAAAGGCCGTGACACTGGCCGCGCCCCTGCGCGGCAGCTCCATGAGCTTCGCCGTCCATCCGGCGGCGTCAAGTACGGGAACAGACATGACACACTCTCCATAACTGGCACAAGCCAGGATTTCCGCGCCGGTACGGCACAATTTCGGCAGACGCGACGCCGAACCTTCCGGCAGTTTCGTGTGCCGCTCTCAAAGAAGCGGCACGGCGGCGCCCGGAAGAGGACGACGCACAGAACAGCAGCAACAACTGCTCTAGCTCAAAAAAAGGCGGGAGTACAGGCATGCGGCCCTCTTTCGGGCACGAAAAAAGGCCTGCCGAAGCAGGCCCTTCTTGCATGGGACACCGCCCGAAACTACGCCTCTTCGCCGCCGTTGAGTTCCATGCGGAACTTGCGGGAGAGACGGAACACCACCACCTTGCGAGGAGGCAGGGTGATGGATTCATCAGTCTGCGGGTTGCGTCCCTTGCGGGCGTTTTTGTCATAGGCTTCAAACTTGCCGAATCCGCTGATGAGAAGAGCGTCATCCTTCTTGATGGCCTGCTTCATCAGAGCAAGCAGGTTTTCAACGATATTCTTCACTTCCGCACGGTTGCGGCCGAGATTCTTGTCATTGTACACCGCTTCCACAATGTCAGCCTTGGTCAGAGCCTTGTTCATGTTTTTCCTCCTGCCATTCCTTCCTGATACGGATTTAATGCTCCAGGCACGAAGCCACTTTCGCGGCCATGGCCTGCATGGCTTCGGCGTCGGAATAATTCCCCTGCTCCCACACGCCGAGCCCATCCCCGTCGAAACGGGGAATGATGTGCCAATGGATATGAAACATGGTCTGTCCTGCGGACAATCCGTTATTCTGCATGACGTTGAACCCCGTAGCTCCGGTAGCCTTCATGACGGCGGCCCCCAGCTTCTTCAGCGCGGAAAACACCGCAGGCGCGATGTCGCAGGACACTTCAAGCATGTCCTTGTAGTGCTTCTTGGGAATGACCAGCGTATGGCCGGGATGCACGGGAGAAAGATCAAGAAACGCCAGAACGGTGTCATCCTCGTATACCTTCGCGCAGGGGATATCCCCGTTGGCGATGAGGCAGAAAATGCATTTTTCTTCAGACATGACAGTACAGACCTCCAGAGACCCGCGTTTTTGACGCGGGGAAGACCTTGTCATCCTAAGCGCAACCGATTAGAACATCAAGAGCTTTTCTCCCAAGGAAAAAAAATGTCATCGCTTTCGCCATCTTACGCTCATGCCATGCCTGACCGGATCTTTTTCAAAACAGGGACAAGACAGCGCAGAGCTGATCGCATCATTCCGGTATTCTTGCCTTTTCTCGGCTGTCCCGGACACTGCGTGTACTGCGCGCAGGACAGGCAGACAGGAGCGGGGCATTCGGAAAACATTCGCGCCATTCTCGAAAAAGCCCGGACCGCAACATCGCAGCTGCCCCCATGCGGTCCCGGAGAGACAAGAGAACTCGCCTTTTACGGCGGAACCTTCACGGCGCTTCCCCCCGCCGACCGCCGCGCGTGCCTCGACCTTCTGCACACGCTTCAGGATCAGGGACGCATCACGCATGCGCGCTGCTCCACAAGACCGGACACGCTCCCGGCGTCCGTTCTGGACGAGCTGCTCCGAAACGGCGTGGACCTTGTGGAGCTCGGCATACAGAGCTTCGACGACAGGGCGCTTTCCCTCTCCCGCCGGGGCTACTCGGGCAAGGATGCCGAAGAGGGCTGCCGAAAGGTGCGGGAAGCCGGTCTGGAACTCGGCGTGCAGCTTCTTCCCGGCATGCCGGGAAGCTCTCCCGAGGTCTTTCTTGCCGATGCAAAAAAGACCCTTACCCTTTTTCCCGCCTGCCTGCGCTTCTATCCCTGCCTTGTTCCCGAAGGCACGGTGCTTGCGCGCTGGTACAGGGAGGGACGCTACCGCCCGTGGAGCCTGAAGGAAACCACGGAGACCCTGGGCAGAGCTCTGTCTCTTGCCTGGCAGGCGGACGTTGCCGTCATCCGGCTTTCCGTGGCTCCGGAACCCGCCTTCGACGCCGCCCTCGTCGCCGGACCGAGACATCCGGCCCTCGGAGCGCTCATTCAGGCCGAAGCGCTGCTTCTCTCCGCCGAGGACGCCGTAAAAAGACTCGGTCACGCTCCCGTCCGGCTCACGCTGCCGCGTTTCTGTCAGGGCTTCATGTACGGCGACAGAGGATCGCTGAAGGCGCGCTGGCGTGCTCTCGGCCTGAGAGCGGAAAACATCGTCTTTGATGACGACGCTGCGGGAGCGACCCTCTGCTGACCTCTCCCGGGCCGTCGGACACGCCTTCAGCGCCTAGATTCCTTGCAGGAGCAGGAGAAATACGTCATTTGTGCCGTCCGGGACTTGACGCTCCCCCCTTTTAACGTATGTTCCTTGACGACGGAGGCTCAACCTCCCTTTGAAATTCCTACTTGTGAGCGAGCTATGGGCAAGGATCTGATTATCGTGGAGTCACCGGCCAAGGTGAAGACCATCAAGAAATTTCTGGGAAACAAATACATGGTGCAGGCCAGCGTCGGGCATATCCGCGACCTGCCCACCAGAGAAATCGGCGTGGACGAGGCCCACGACTTTGCCCCTCACTATGAAATCATCAAGGGCAAGGAAAAGGTGGTCCGGGATCTTCAGGACGCGGCCTCCAAGGCCGATACCGTCTATCTTGCGCCCGACCCCGACCGCGAGGGAGAAGCCATCGCCTGGCACATCGCCGAGGTCATCAAGAACAAGGCGAAGAACATCAAGCGCATCCAGTTCAACGAAATCACCTCGCGCGCCGTGAAGAACGCGCTGGAGCATCCGCACGACATCAACCCCAATCTCTTCGACGCGCAGCAGGCCCGCCGCGTGCTCGACCGCCTCGTGGGCTACAAGATCTCTCCGCTCCTGTGGAAGACCGTGAAGCGCGGCATTTCCGCCGGTCGCGTGCAGTCCGTGGCGCTCCGGCTCATCGTGGAGCGCGAGGAGGAACGCCTCGCCTTCGTGCCCGAAGAATTCTGGACCTTCCGCGCCCTGCTTGCCGGAGCCACGCCCCCGCCCTTCAAGGCGGAACTCGTCAAAATAGAAACGGGCTTCGCCAAAAAGCTGAAGGAACTTTCCGGCAGCGACGACGCGAAGGACAAGGAAAAGAGCGCGCGCAAGATCCTCATAGCCAGCAAGGCCGCGGCCGACGCCATGGAACAGGCCATGGCCGGTCAGCCCTTCGTGGTGTCGCAGGTCGAGGAAAAGGAACGCTCCCGCAATCCTCTGCCGCCCTTCACCACCTCCACGCTGCAGCAGACGGCCAACCAGCGCATAGGCTTCACCTCCAAGCGCACCATGGCCACGGCCCAGCGGCTCTACGAAGGCATAGAGCTCGGCGAGAGGGGCACCACGGCCCTCATCACCTACATGCGTACCGACTCCGTGCGCATCGCCGACGAAGCCAAGAAAAGCGCCGCCGAGTACATTGAACAGCGCTTCGGCAAGGACTACATGGCTCCCGGCGGAAAAGGCCGCTCCTTCAAGGGCAAGACCTCCGCGCAGGACGCCCACGAAGCCGTGCGTCCCGTCGACATCACGCTGACGCCTCAGGACGTGAAGGAATTCCTCACGCCCGACCAGTACCGCCTCTATAATCTCATCTGGTGCCGCTTCGTGGCCTCGCAGATGGCCGCCGCCACCTATCACGACACGTCCGTCACCCTGACCTGCGGACCCGGCCTGTGGAAGGCCAAGGGCGAGCGACTGCTCTTCCCCGGCTTTCTCGCCGTCATGCCCCGCTCCGCGGATGAAGAGGAAGCCGCGCTTCCCGCCCTGCACGAAGGCGAAGTGGTCACCCTGCAGAAGCTGGAAAAGGAACAGAAGTTCACGCAGCCTGCGCCGCGCTATACCGAAGCCTCCCTCGTCAGGGAACTGGAAGAGCGCGGCATAGGCCGTCCTTCCACCTACGCCACCATCATTTCCACCATCGAAGACCGCGAATACGTGCGCCTCGAAGAGAAGCACTTCGTGCCCACCGATCTCGGCAAGGTGGTCTGCTCACAGCTGCGCGATCACTTCGCAAGACTCATGGACGTGGGCTTCACCGCCGAGATGGAAAACAATCTCGACAAGGTGGCCGACGGCGAGCTCGGCTGGGTGGACCTCATGAAGAGCTTCACCAAGGACTTCAATCCCACGCTGGAAGCCGCCGCCAAAAACATGGCTCCGGTCAAGGGCGGTCTCACCACCGACGTACCCTGCCCCGAATGCGGCAGGCCTCTCGTGGTGAAGTTCGGCAAAAGCGGCGAATTTCTGGCCTGCACGGGCTACCCCGAATGCCGCTACACCACCAACTTCACCCGCGATGAAAAAGGCAAGATCATTCCCCAGGAGCGCCCGAAGGAAGAACATCAGAAAATGGGCACCTGTCCCAAGTGCGGCGGCGACGTCATTCTCAAGCAGTCCCGCACGGGAAGCCGCTTCCTGAGCTGCTCCCGCTATCCCGACTGCGACTACGCCGCCCCCTTCTCCACGGGCGTAACCTGCCCCAAGTGCGGCAAGGGAACCCTGGTGGAAAAAAGCTCACGCAAGGGCAAGCTGTTCTATTCCTGCTCCCGCTATCCCGAATGCGACTACGCCGTATGGGACTGGCCCGTGGCCGAAACCTGCCCAGAATGTCACTCGCCCGTTCTGGTCATCAAGACCACACGCGCACGCGGCCGCCACATAGCCTGTCCCAATCCCAAGTGCCGCTACACAAGAGAGCTCGACGAGGGACAGAACTGAATGATGAACACGGCCCGGGAACACGTTCCCGGGCCGTTTCGTTTCCGCTTTTCACGCCGGCTCCGCGGACGCGGATCGTCCCGGACGACGGCCGAAGCTTCCGGACTCAGGGCCGCCTTGAAGCAACCCGCTTTTCCCCTCCATATCCGTACAAAAAAGACCGTTCTTTCTCACTTCGATACGGCACAAAAAATCCTTCGGCACGGCTTTGCCGTGAATCATGCGGTCGCGGGAATGGACAAAGTCCCGTAAATCTTTAATCTCAGAAGCACGCATGAACACCACCATCAAGCGGGCGGCCGCGTGCGGAGCTTTGTGCCCTGCTTTCCGTTCCGCGTCCCGGAGCAGCAGCCATGAAAAAAAACTACTGTGCCACCATTTCCCAAAGCACCAACCCTCTGGCCACGCACGGCATGGTGACTTCCCCCCATCATCTGGCTACGCAGGCCGGACTCGACATCCTGCGCCGCGGCGGCAACGCCGTGGACGCCGCCATAGCTACCGCCGTCACGCTGACCGTGGTCTATCCGCAGATGTGCACGCCGGGCGGCGACAATTTCTGGCTCATCTACAACGCCGGGACAGGGGAACTCAAAGGACTGAACGCCAGCGGCCGCGCAGGCTCGAAGGCCACCATGGACTTCTACGCCTCCAAGGGCCTGAAACACATCCCCTCGCGCGGCCCTCTTGCGGCCAACACCGTCCCCGGTGCCGTTTCCGGCTGGGACGAGGCCTACCGCTACAGCCGCTCCGCCCTCAAAACGACCATGTCATGGAAGGACCTTTTCTCCTCTGCCGTCTCCTACGCCGAAGAGGGCTGTCCGGTGAGCACATCTCTCGCCTTCTGGAGCGCCGTGAACGCCAATCCCAACGACAAGGTATTCCGGGCCCTGCAAAGATTCCCGGAATTCGCCCGCGTGTTCATGAAGGACGGCAGGCCGCTCGTCACGGGCGACCTGTTCCGGCAGCCGGATCTTGCCGCCACGTTGCGCATCATTGCCGAAAAAGGTGCCGAAGAATTCTACAAGGGCAGCATAGCCCAGAAGATCGCAGCCGATCTGGAAAAGAACGGCGGACTGCTCACGCTTGAGGACTTTGCCTCGCACAAGGCCGACTGGGTAAGCCCCATACGCGTGAACTACCGGGGACTGACGGCCTGCAATCTGCCGCCGAACACGCAGGGCATGGCCTCCCTTGAAATTCTGAACATCCTGAACAACTTCGACGTGAAGGCCATGGGAGAAGGCAGCGCCGACTACTGTCACGCCATCATCGAGGCCACCAAGGAAGCCTTCATCGACCGCGACCGCTATCTTTCCGATCCAAATTTCGTGTCCATTCCTCTGGACGACCTGCTTTCGGAAGAACACGGCAGGAAGCAGGCCGCGCGCATCGACATGACAAGAGCCGCCGCTTCCAGAGCTCCTCTCGATCCCAAGGGAGACACCATCTGGCTCGGCGTGGTGGACAGGGACGGCAACGCCGTCTCCCTCATCCAGAGCATCTATCACGACTTCGGCTCCGGCATCGTGGCCGAAGGCACGGGCGTGCTCCTTCAGAACCGCGGAAGCTTCTTCTCCCTCGATCCGAACCATGTGAACCGTCTTGAACCCGGAAAACGCACCATGCACACGCTGAATCCGGCCATGCTTCTCAAGAACGGCAAACCCTATCTGGTGTACGGCACCATGGGCGGCGAAGGACAGCCGCAGACGCAGGCCGCCATCGTGACCCGCGTGGTGGACTTCGGCATGACGCCACAGGAGGCCGTCACCGCTCCCCGCTGGCTCTACGGCCGCACCTGGGGCGCGGCATCCAACGACGTGAAAATCGAAGGCCGCATCCCCGCAGCCGTGGTCGAGGAGCTGGCAAAACGCGGTCATCCGGTCAAGGTGGTGAAGGACTTCACCGACACCATGGGCCATGCCGGGGCCATTCTCGTGCATGACAACGGCGTGCTTCAGGGCGCGACCGATCCCAGAGGCGACGGCCTTGCCGCAGGCTTCTGATTCTTCCGCCTGCCGCTCATAAAAAAACGCCTTTTTCCCCTTCGCCCTGCCGAGGAAGCCTTCCCGGCAGCAAACGGGCAAAGACGCCTTCCTGCGACACGACGCGGGACGGATTCCGACAGAGAACCCGTCCCGCATTCGTCAAGCTCAGGAGTGCGGAAGCTACAGTTCCACGCTCCCGTCCCGGCGGGGCGAACTTTCCGGCGCGCTCTTCGGCTTCAGGCCTTCCACGGCGTCGCCGAGTTCCCGCATGGCCCGGCCCATCTGGCGGCCGAGACTCTCTCCGAGTGCCGCCGCACCGTCGCGGGCATCGTCCCAGGCGCGCGACACGCGATCACGGGTGCGATCCTCTTGAAGATTGTCGAGCGTGCGGGGCCCGAGACCGTGAAGCTGCCTGCCGAGCGTCTCCAGACGCTCCCGCGTCACCCTGCCGTCCGCAAAGGCCTCCCGGAGAAGCGGCAGGACCTTGTCCTTGTAGTCCGCGGCGGAATACAGATCGCGCAGAGACAGGAGTCCGCCGTATTCGGCCGGAGTGATTTCCGCCTCCCGCCAGGCCTTCCGTTCCAGATATTCGTTGACGCCGAGACCGGCACAAGCTGCCGCCAGCACGACAATGATGATGTTTCTGAACATGGTCCACCTCCTCGGCAGATGATGAACGGAGCACTCCGTACCGTGTCGCCTGTTCCTGAAAAGAGCGTTCCCTGACTCACGACTCCCGATACGCAAGCATACCGCCGTAATGGATACCGTCCTCTCTTACGTGCACAACCGTGGGATACACTTCCACCCCGGCATGCACGGCAAGACGCAGCGCTTCGGCATAGTCGGGATCAATATAGTCGGCCGCCTGGAAGCATCGGCCGTCAGGCCGCTGAATGACGTACAGCATGGCGGCCCGGCGTCCTTCCGCCGCAAGACGCATGAGCGTGTGAAGATGCTTTGCTCCCCGGGTCGTGACCGCATCGGGAAACGCGGCCACACCGTCTTCCACCAGCGTCACGTTCTTGCACTCCACCCAGAGCTCAGGAAGATCAGGTCCCGTGAAAAGACCGTCGAGACGGCTCTCGCCGTTCACGGCCTCGCGCCTGAGTGCGTCATAACCTTCGGCCCAGGCGAACAGGCCTTTCCGAAACATGGCTTCAAGCAGCCGGTTGGGCATGGAGGTGTTCACGCCCACCCAGAAGAAGCCGCTTCCGTCGGGCTGTCCCAGAGCCTCCACCGTCCATTTCAGCTTTCGCGCAGGATTCTGCGCCGGAGAAAGAAGAACCGGACAGCCCGGCCGGAGAAGTCCGAGCATGGTGCCGGTATTGTTGGTGTGCGCCGTCACCTCGCATCCGTCCAGTTCCGCGATCACGAAAAAGCGCTTTTCCCGGCGGATGAAACGACCGACACGACAGCCTTCGGGATATGTCAGAAGCAGCGTTTCCATGACCTTTCCTTCCTTTTGCCGCAAGTCTCGATGCTGCGCGGCCGGAAAAAGGCCTCCCGGAGCACAAATGCCGCACAACAGGCCGCCGCAAGGCCTTTCATATGCCAAACATCAATTTACAGGCCGCATTGAAGTTGATAGAGTTTAGCGTGACCGTCAGGCCTTTTATTGCTCATATCAACCAGGAAACGCAACCATGAACTTTGCCGATAGAATGAAAAAGATCAAGCCCTCCGCCACCCTTGCCATCAATGCCAAGGCCCTCGAAATGAAGGCGAAGGGAATAGCCGTCACCAGCCTTGCCGTGGGCGAGCCCGACGCCCCCACCCCGCTTCACATCTGCGAAGCCGCAAAGAAGGCCATCGACGAAAACTTCACCAAGTATACCCCCGTCAACGGCATTCTGGAAGCACGCAACGCGGTGTGCCATTATTTTCAGCGCCAGTACCAGGTCTCGGCCCGGCCGGAAAACGTCATCCTCACCACCGGAGGCAAGCAGTCCCTGGCCAACACGCTTATGGTCATGCTCAACGACGGCGACGACGTGCTTCTTCCCTGCCCTTACTGGACGAGCTATCCCGACCTCATCCGCATTGCCGGAGGCAATCCCGTGCTCGTCAAGGCGGACTCCTCCCGCGGCTTCCGCATCGACCCGTCCGATCTTGAAAAGGCCCTCACGCCCAAAACCCGCATGCTGATCCTGAACTCGCCCTCCAACCCCACGGGCGTCGCCTATACGCAGGAAGAACTGGACGCTCTCGTCAGCTGGTGCTTCGAACACGACGTTTTCGTGCTCGCCGACGAAATGTACGAACAGCTCGTCTACGACGGCAAACCCGTGAGCGCCTCGCGCTGGTGGGAAAAATATCCTGAGAAGATCGCCATCCTGAACGGCCTGTCCAAGGCCTTCTCCATGCCCGGCTGGCGCGTGGGATACACGCTCGGACACGAGGATCTCATCAAGCAGTGCTCCAAGCTGCAGGGTCAGATGACCTCCCATATGTGCTCCATCGCCCAGAAGGCCGCCGTGGCCGCGCTCGACGGCCCCTACGACTGCGTGGAAGAAATGCGTCTCTCCTTCCTGCGCCGCCGCGATCTCGCCATGGCTGAAATTTCTACCTGGCCCGGCGTGGTGTGCCATCGTCCCGGTGGAGCCTTCTATCTCTTCCCGGACGTAAGCGCTCTGTTCACTCCCGAAATGCCCAGCGGCGAAGCCGTCTGCACCCTCCTTCTGGAGAAGGCCCGCGTGGCCTGCGTGCCCGGCGAGGCCTTCGGCGATCCGCACTGCATCCGTCTTTCCTACGCCGTTGCCGACGACGTTCTCATGGATGCCCTGCAGCGCATAAAGAAAGCCCTGTACGACTGATGAAGACCGTTCCCTGCCCCGAAAGGGACAGGGAACGGCCGAACCTGTCGGAACTTCATACTTGAAGATACGTTGCTCAAAACCTCTTTCCCGGATGGTACGTTTATGACTCAGGCGAAACTTGATTGGGCTCATGCTTGGCTCGGCGGCGTTGCCGACCGTCCTTCCGACGACACCCGCTTCATCGAGAAGCTGAAGCAGGAACTGCCGGTACTTCCCTTCCTGGCGCTTCCCTTTGCGGAAGACCTCATTCATCAGCTTGAAATCCATGAAGAATTTCTGAGAAGCTTCAAGCATATGCTGCTGCTCGGCATCGGCGGCTCGGCGCTCGGTCCCCGCGCGCTCCAGCGTGCCTTCGCCCCCGGGCAGGACCGTCCCAACCATGACGGCCCGAGTCTCTGGATCGCCGACAACGTGCATCCCGAATGGCTCCAGGAACATCTGGACAAGCTCGTGCCCGAGGATACGCTGGTGGTCGTGGTCAGCAAGTCCGGCGGTACCATCGAGACCATCGCGCAGTATCTCATCGTTCTGCCCTGGCTGCAGGCAAAGCTCCCCGGAACCTGGCAGGAACATCTTTTCGTGGTGACCGACGCCAACAAGGGCTTTTTGCGCGACGAGGTGGACAAGTACGCCCTGCGCTCCCTGCCCGTGCCCGACAACCTCGGCGGCCGCTACTCCGTACTTTCCGCCGTAGGCATGGTTCCTGCGGTGTTCCTCGGCATGGACTGGAAGGGACTCATTCAGGGCGCCATTTCCGTGGGCCGTCCGCTGGCGGAAAACCCCGACACGCTCCTTGACCACCCCGCATGGAAACTCGCCCGCTGGGCATGGCAGATGTCCGAGGCCGGCAAGAGTCAGATCATCTACTTCTGCTACATCCCCGCCTGGTCCACCTTCGGCCCCTGGTTCTGCCAGCTCTGGGCCGAGAGCCTCGGCAAGGACGGCAAGGGCACCATGCCCATTCCCGCCACCGGCGTGACCGATCAGCACTCCCTGCTGCAGATGTTCCTCGACGGCCCCAAGGACAAGATCTGCCTTTTCGTCAGCACGCCCGCCAACAAGACGCTTCTGCCCATGCCCACCAAGCTGCCCGAGCAGTGGCAGTATCTGAAGGGCCATACCTTCGGCGACATCCTCGACGCCGAAACCCTGGCCACGCGCGCCACGCTGGCCCAGAAGGACGTTCCCGTCGTGCATCTCGACATGCCCGACGAAAGCGCCTTCTCCGCAGGCAAGATGATGATGCTGCTTGAGGCCGCCACCATCTTCACCGGCTGGCTCATGGGCATCAACCCCGTGGATCAGCCCGCCGTGGAAAACGGAAAGAAGCTGGCCCGTGCCCGTCTCGGCATGCCCGGCTCCGAGGAAGATGCGGCCAGACTGGCCCTGTTCACCGCCATTCCGTCGCAGACCATGGACTTCTAGCCCGAACCGGGGCGGCGGCCGCATGACCGTCCCCGCCCCATGACAAACCATGGTCTTCTTCTCTCAGGCAGGAAGACACCGCGACCCGATTCCAGGAGGGGGAGGCTCTACCTCCCCCTCCTTCCATCAGTAACATCCTGTCGATATTCATATTTTTGAAGGAATTTCCATGGATGACGCAAGTCAGAACAGCGCAGAAAACAAGCTGCCGTTCAATCTGGCCAAGTTCTTTTCCTATATCTCGCTGGTGCTGATACTCATTTCCAGCGTCATCCTCACGCTTTTTATCGGCAGCACCATGAACCGCTCCATGCTGGAAAGCCAGGAGGAGTACGCCCTGCTGCTTGCGGACAACATCAACCGCCAGATCTTCCGCAAGTTCACGCTGCCCGTCACCTATGCCTCGGGCCGTGTGGCGCTTTCCAACCCTGCCCAGTACAAGCTGCTCGACGAAGTCATACAGTCTCAGCTGCACGGACTTCAGCTGGAAAGCGTACGCCTTTTCGACGACCACTATACCATCCTCTATTCCACGGATCCCAAGGAAGTGCGTCGCACCGACATGTATACGGCGGGCATACCGCTGGTGTTCGAGGGCAAGCCCCATCACTTCGACGTGATCTCGGCCATTCCCTACGCGCAGGCGCTCATCACGCCGCATCTGGAAAAGGGAACCTTTCTGCTGCGCACCATATTTCCGCTCACCGTGGACGCCGACTTTCAGGGTCTCAGGCTGCACGGACAGCCCGTGCCCGTTCTCGGCGTGCTGGAAATCGTGCAGGACATGACCCCTCAGTACCGGGGCACCATACGCTCGCAGTGGCTCATCATCACGGGCTTTCTCATTTCCACGCTCATACTCTTTTTCCTGCTGCACTTCGTGGCCCGCAAGGCCGAGTACACCCTGAGCCGCCGCATGGCCATGAACCGTCAGCTGGAAGCCCAGCTTCATCAGGCGGAAAAGCTGGCCAGCATGGGCCGCATGGTGGCTTCCATCGCCCATGAGATCAGGAATCCTCTGGGCATCATCCGTTCAAGCTCGGAGTTTCTCATCCGACGTCACAAAACCGAAGACGCCACCACACAGGCCATGCTGTCCGCCATTTACGACGAATCCTGCCGTCTCGGCACCACCGTGAACGACTTTCTGGACTACGCCCGTCCGCGTCAGCCGAGACAGGATTCGGTCAATCTTCAGGACATCATCAACAAGGCCATGGCCTTCCTCGGCGGAGAATTTCAACGTCAGGGCGTGGAGGTGCACATCAACATCGCGCCCGGCACCGTCGTTCTCGGCGACGCCGACCTTCTTTACCGCGCCTTCTACAACATTCTCGCCAACGCGCAGCAGGCCATGCAGGGCAAGGGAGAAATATTCATCGACAGCGTACAGCTTGCCGACGGACGGACCGGTCTTACCTTCAGGGATACGGGCCCCGGCTTCAGCGAAGACTCGCTTTCCAAGGCCATGGACCCGTTCTTCACCACCAAGGACAACGGCACCGGTCTCGGTCTGCCCATCGTGCAGGCCATCATCGACTCCCACGGCGGCAGCATGAAGCTGGCCAACGCCCCGCAGGGCGGCGCCCTCATAACCATAAGCTTCCCCACGCGACAGCCGACGGAAGAACAAGGAAAAAACCATGAGTGACATATCCCATATTCTCGTCATCGACGATGAGAAGAACTATCTCATCGTCATGGAAGCTCTGCTCAAGGACGCCGGATACGAGGTGACGGCCCTCAACGATCCGGAAATGGCACTGCACTTCCTGGATGAATCCGAAGTCGACGTGGTCATCACCGACATGAAGATGCCGAAGCTCTCCGGCAAGGAGGTGCTCCAGCGCATCAAGAAATCCTGGCCCGACCTGCCCGTGCTCATCATGACGGCCTTCGGCAGCATCGAAAACGCCGTGGAAGCCATGCGCTACGGCGCCTTCGACTACATCACCAAGCCCTTTGCCAACGACGAGCTGCTGCTCTCCGTACACAACGCCGTGGAGCTTTCCAAGGCCCACCGTCAGTACAAGCTGCTCCAGGAATCTCTGGAGGAGCGCTACCGTACCCATCACATCATCGGCAAGTCCAAGGCCATCAGAAATACGCTCTCCATCGTGGACAGAGTGGCCGTCAGCCGTTCCACGGTGCTCATCACCGGCGAATCCGGCACGGGCAAGGAGCTCGTGGCCAGAGCCATCCATTTCAGCTCTCCGCGCAAGGAAGGCCCCTTCGTTTCGGTCAACTGCATGGCCTTCAACTCCGGCGTGCTGGAAAGCGAGCTCTTCGGTCATGAGAAAGGATCCTTCACCGGAGCCGTGGCCACGCGCCGCGGCCGCTTCGAACAGGCGGATCACGGCACGCTTTTTCTGGACGAAGTGGGCGAACTCAGCATGGATCTTCAGGTCAAGCTGCTGCGCGTGCTTCAGGAACGCGTGTTCGAGCGCGTAGGCGGCACCGAACCCATCAGCGTGGATATCCGCGTAGTGGCCGCCACGAACCGGGACCTTTCCAAGATGGTGGAGGAAGGCACCTTCCGCGAAGACCTGTTCTACCGTCTCAACGTGGTGCAGATCCACATTCCGCCGCTGCGCGAGCGCAGAGAGGACATTCCCCTGCTCATCGCCCACTTCACGGAAAAGATCGCCGAAGACAACGGCATTCCCACCAAGAGCTTCAGCCCCGAGGCTCAGAACTACCTTACCGGCTACGACTGGCCCGGCAACATCCGCCAGCTTCAGAACGTGCTCGAGGGCTGCATGGTCATGGTCCCCGGTCCCGTCATCGGCGTGGAAGACCTGCCGCCGGAAATACGCGGCGAGGAATCGCAGTTCAAGAGCGCCGTGGACCTGCTGCCCGTGGAGCTCAACCTGGCCGATACTCTGGACAAGATAGAAGCCGCGCTCATCAAGCGCGCCCTCGTGCGTGCCGACTTCGTGCAGGCCCATGCCGCGGAACTGCTCGGCATATCCCGCAGCCTCATGCAGTACAAGCTGAAAAAGTACAACATTACCGGACATTGATGCAGAAACGACAAGGAGAGGAACAGACTTCGGGCCGTCCGTGCCGGGACGGCATGTTTCTCTCCTGAACGCCACATCTCACAGGGAGCGGACCGCGTGTCCGCTCCTTTTTTTGCGTCCTCGCCCTCCCGCCTCCTGCCGCAGAGCGAAGCGAGCTTCCAGCCGCAAGGCACCGGAAGCCATGCCTCCTTCCGAGAGGCGGCAAAGCCGTCGCCGCAGGCACCGGACGAAAAGACTTTCCGTCCATGATGCCTTCCGGGACCGCTCCGCGCGCATGATGAAGTCTCGAGCAACGGAACCGGGAAGGGGTTCATAAACATGGAGCTCTGCGCGCATGCTGAAGTCTCTCCTCAAGGCCCTCATGCCGCGACGCCGACTTTGCGCAGGGAACGCGGTTGCCGGCTCGAGTTCGCCGCCTTGCGACATATGCAGCAGTATGCCTCCCGGAGGCTGTACTCTCGAGCGCGCCACAAAAAAAATAATGATTTCAGACTGAACTTCGTTCCTGCGCAAAAAAGAGCCCCTGCCGGTCTCGGCGCTGAAGAGTGTTTCACGTGAAACACTGCCGAATCTCCGCTCCTGTTGTTTCACGTGAAACACTCCTTGCATTTACCCATGCCAGCGTTTATGTAAAAAAAGAATTCGGGAAAGGAGCTTGAACCTTGGCAAGAATCATTGCTGTTGCCAACCAGAAGGGCGGCGTGGGAAAAACAACCACCTCCGTCAATCTTTCCGCCTCTCTGGCCATCATGGAAAATCGTGTATTACTGGTCGATTGCGACCCTCAGGCGAACTCCACGAGCTCGCTCGGCTTCGATCAGCAGAATCTTTCGCGCAATCTCTACACGGCGCTCTGCGGCACATCCTCTCTGGAAGAAACGCTGCTTCCCACGGCAACGCCCTATCTCACCCTGCTGCCTTCCTCCACGGACCTCGTGGGCATTGAAATAGAGCTCGTGGACAAAATGGCCAGGGAATTCTATCTCGCCGATCTTCTCGGACAGGTGGCCGACAACTACGACTACATCATCATCGACTGCCCGCCCTCTCTCGGCCTCATCACCATCAACACCCTGTGCGCCGCCCACGAGATTCTTATTCCTCTTCAATGCGAATTCTTCGCCCTGGAAGGCATCGTCAAACTGCTGCATACCTATGAGCAGGTACGCAAGCGCCTCAACAAGGAACTCAAGATCCTGGGCGTTCTGCTCACCATGTACGATTCGCGCAACAAGCTGGCCCGTCAGGTGAAGGCGGAAGCGGAACGCTGCTTTCCCAAGCACATGTTCCAGATCGTCATTCCCCGCAACGTGCGGCTGTCCGAAGCCCCCAGCTACGGCAAGTCCATCCTTCACTACGACATCAAGTCCAAGGGCGCGGAAGCCTATCTTGCACTGGCACGCGAGGTCGTGCACAAGACCGCTCAGCCGTAGGGCGGCAGGCGGTCCACACCGCTCGCCCGTCTCCGGGCGTCTGAAAAGACGGCATAGAGCCGGCGGCGAACGGTATTTTCAGGAAAACGCTCCTTCGTATTAAAACTCTTTTTCCGTCCTCCGCAGGCCGGCACAAAACACCTGCGATGCATGGAGGTTGCATGAATATCCCTGAACGCGGACTCGGACGCGGACTCAGCTCTCTGCTCAGCTCCGCCGCAGAAAGCAGCAGTGAGGAACCCAGAAAACTGGCCCTCACGCAGCTTGTTCCCGGCAAGCATCAGCCCCGGAAGGTCTTTGACGGCAACGCTCTCAGCGAACTTGCGGTATCCATAAAAAATCAGGGCGTCATTCAGCCTCTGCTGGTCCGTCTTCTTCCCGGAATGCCCCAGAGATACGAAATCGTGGCCGGAGAAAGACGCTGGCGTGCGGCCCGCATGGCAGGGCTGACGGAAGTTCCCGTCATCGTCACGGAATATACCGACAAGGAAGCCATGACCGTGGCGCTCGTGGAAAATCTCCAGCGCGAGGACCTCAATCCCATGGAAGAGGCCGAGGCCCTGCAGGCCCTCAAGGAAGCCCATGGGCTGAGTCAGGAAGCTCTTGCGGAGCAGCTCGGCAAAAGCCGGTCCGCCGTCGCCAATGCGCTTCGCCTGCTCCAGCTCTCAGCCGCCATGCAGGACTCTCTGGCCCGCGGCGACATCAGCGCAGGTCATGCCCGCGCCCTGCTCTCCGTCAGCGACGAAAAGCTCCGTGAAGAGCTTCATGCCGCCGTCATGCAGCATCATCTTTCCGTCCGCGAGACCGAATCCGCCGCCGATACCTGCAAGCGTACCGGCAGGCTTCCGGAAAAGCTTCTGCCCGCAGCGCACGACTCCACTCCCCGCCCCGCAAGGACGGCCAAGCCGCAGATGATAAAGGACCTGCAGGCCCTTCTGCGCAAAAACAGCGGCACAAAAGCCACCATCAGCGGCAACGAAAAACAGGGACGCATACAGATCCCCTACACAAGTTCCGAGGAACTTGCCCGGATCCTCACGCTTCTCGGCCTGAGCGGGGAAAACGCCCCCAAGAACTGAGGACAGGATCGCAAAATCTCAGGAAACGCATTGTCAAGCGCTTCTTTCCGAGCTCCTGCCCATGAAAAAGGCCGCGAGTCCATCGCGGCCTGAATAATTCCTACCACACAAGAAAGCCGTGCCGCTTTCCGGAAGTCCCTCCCCGTCCGCGAAGGACGACTCAGCCCTCCTTTCGGAGAACGGCCAGAAACAGCGCATCCTGCCCCGGAAACAGAGGAAGAACACTCCTCTGCTCCTCAAGACGGCAGACGCCGCCCTTTTTCTCCAGAAAACGGGAAATCTGTCCCTCATTTTCCTCACGGTTCAGAGCGCACGTCACATAGAACAGCGCCCCTCCGGGCAAAAGATTCTCCCAGGCGTGTTCCAGAATATCGGCCTGAACACGCACGGCTTCGTCGAGACGCTCCGGAGAGAGACGCAGACGAAGCTCGGCATTTCTGGCCAGCGTTCCTGTGCCACTGCATGGAACATCCAATAATATCAATGGGAAAGATTCATTTATATCCTGAGCGGGACCGCAGTGCAGCCTGGGCCACGGCAGTCCGAGGCGCAAAAGAGAGCCTTTGAGCTCCTCCAGCCGAAAATCGGCCGGTTCACCGGCAAGCTCCACGTGCACCCCCTTTTCAAGAAGCGCCGCAGTCTTGCCGCCGCGGCCGCAGCAGGCGTCCCACAAGGGCGCGTCGGCAAGCGACGGCCTCTCCTGAATCCATGAGGCCAGAAACTCGGCGACAAGCTGAGAGGACGCGCCCTGGCGCGTCAGATTGCCCTGCTTTTCAAAGGTCTCCAGCAGCTTCTGCTCCTTTGCCGCTTCAGGCCGGCGTCTGTCCAGTCCCTGCGCGGAAAAGCCTCCCCTGCCCACGGGAGCGTATCCTCGCTCGACCCAGTGCTGAACAAGCATCTCCCCCCAGGCTCTGGAAAGATTCGCCCGCCAGCACGGCGCAGGGTGCGCCAGAGTATCGGCCGCCAGAGCACAGGCTTTTTCCCGGCCGTACTGCCCTTCCCACATGGCGGTCAGCCAAAGAGGCAGCGAGGCGGCCAGAGCCATGCCCGCGGCGTCGAGAGAGGCGCTTCTCAGCTGCCCTTCCCGTTCACAGAGTTCGGCAAGAAGCCTGTCGTGTTCCCTGTCGACGGCACGAAGCACACCGTTCACCAGTCCGCCCAGCCCCTGTCCGAAGCGCCGTCTTGCCAGATTGACCAGTTCGTGCACCGTGGCCCGGGCAGGGATGCCGTCCATGAACAGTATCTCATACGCTCCGAGTCGAAGGAGCATGCGCACCTGAAAGGAAAGCGCCTCCGGCTTTTTCAGAAAACCCGCAAGAGCCGCATCCAGCGCGGCATGACGGCGCAGCACACCGTACACAAGTTCGGAAAGCAGCGCAGCGTCCCGCCCTTCCATAGACGAAGACTGCACGAGCCTGGCAAGCAGGACCGGCAGCGGCGTCGAATCCTCCGGATGCCGGAAAAGCTGATGCAGAATATCCAGAGCTCCCTTCCGGGCGCCGGAAACGGTTTTATTCTGAGGCGTTTTTTTTTCTTTTTCGACCATTGATTCACGCTTCGGCACTTTCGCGCCTTAAAAAGGATTCTGGAGCGTTTTCCTGTTTTTTTTCGGAAGATGTTCCGTCACTGCGGAGTCGGAAAACAGTTTTTTCCTTCATGCAGATCTTTCCTGGCCGACTGCTAGGCGTTCCTGCCGCGCAGCACGCCCCACGGCTCGGGCAGACCGCGCAGCCTGCCGTTGCGGAAGTCCGTCGCGCTCATGGTGGCCTTGCCTGCCGGACGAAGATGCGTGATGCGGTAGGCGCCGGAACCGCAGGCCACGAGAAGCGCATCGCCGTCCATGCCCACGAGCGTGCCGGGAGCCGCATCCTGCGCGGCTTCCACGGGCTCGCCGGGCTCGATGCGTATCATGACGGGGTCGCGGCCTTCCATGTGGAGCACGGTCTTGGCCCCCGGTGCAGGCGTAAGCCCCCGGATGATGTTGTGGATGCTCCTGGAATCCATGGACCAGTCGATGTACTCCTCGTCCACGGTGATCTTGGCCGCATGGGTGACGAGCTCCTCATTCTGGGGAACAAAGGCCGCCCTGCCCTCGGCTATCATGCCGAGCGCGCCGACCATGAGCTTTGCTCCGTGTTCGGCCAGCGTATCGAACAGAGTGCCCGCCGTGTCGTCAGGCTCTATGCTCACCGCCTGCTGCAGAAGTATGGGACCGGAATCCAGACCGGCCTCCATCTTCATGATGGTCACGCCGGAAATGGCATCGCCGTTCATGACGGCGCGCTGTATGGGCGCGGCGCCCCGGTACTGAGGCAGCAGGGAGCCGTGCACGTTGTACGGTCCAAGCGTGGGAATATCGAGCACGCGCTGCGGCAAAAGCAGGCCGTAGGCCGCCACCACGAGCACGTCGGGCCTGAGGCCCGCCAGCGTCTCGACGTCGGCATCGTCCCTGAAATTGCGCGGCTGATACACGGGCAGCCCGAGTTCAAGGGCCAGCTCCTTGGTGGCGGAAGCCTTCAGCTTTTTCCCCCGGCCGGCAGGACGGTCGGGCTGAGTGTAGACCGCCACGACCTCGCCGCCGTCCCAGGCGACCACGGACTTCAGAATGACCGCCGCAAAATCCGGCGTTCCCATGAACACAATGCGCAGTTTCGACATGATTTCTCCTGAAAGAAAGGACTGTACTTTCCTGATGCCACAAACATTTCCGCTTCGAACAAAGCCAAAGCGGCCCTCTGCATTCGCGCAAACGGTCGTCACACTGTACGGCCTAAGCTCTCCCCCGTCCAGACTCCGCTCCCTTTCACGACGCCGCGCACGAAAAAGCCCGGGCTTGATGCCCGGGCCTGTCTGAACGATGCGGCAGCGCAGCCTTCCGGCTACTTTCTGCCCTTTCTGATCTTCTTGTCGTAGAGAGAGCGCTTCAGATAGCTCAGATAGTCGATGAAGAGCTTGCCGTCGAGATGATCGGTCTCGTGCTGCATGCAGGCTCCGTAGTAGCCTTCGCCTTCGATGTGCACGGGCTTACCGTCAAGATCAAGGGCGTCGAGAGCCACGCGGCGGGGACGCTTCACCTTGGCCCGCAGATCGGGCACGGAAAGGCAGCCTTCGTTTTCCTCATGACCTTTCGGATCGAGCACGGTGACCACAGGATTGATGAAGACCCGGAAATCCTGAGGCAGATCGGGGTCGTTCTTTTCCTGGGACACGTCGATGATGACCACGCGCTTGAGCACGCCTATCTGAGGCGCGGCAATGCCCACGCCGCCCACAGTGGTGAGGGTGTCGAGCAGATCCTGTGCAAGGGCACGGATCTCGTCGTTTATCTCGGTCACAGGTTCGCTCACCTTGGCGAGCGTGGGATCGGGGTACTGAAGAACGGGACGAAGCATGATTTACTCCGCGGAATTGCTGGGAGCGGGAGCCGCCTTTTCACGCAGTCGGATGCCCAGTTCACGCAACTGCTTGTTGTCCACGGGGGACGGGGCTTCGGTAAGCAGGCAGGCGGCCTTCTGGTTCTTGGGGAACGCGATGACGTCGCGTATGGAAGACGCACCCGTCAGCAGCATGGCCACGCGGTCGAGGCCGAAGGCTATGCCGCCGTGAGGCGGAGTGCCGTAGTCCAGAGCCTGGATGAAATAGCCGAACTGCGCCTTGGCGGATTCTTCGGTGAAGCCGAGGCCTTCGAACATGCGGGTCTGGTCTGCGGGATTGTGGATACGGATGGAACCGCCGCCGATTTCGTTGCCGTTCAGCACCATGTCGTAGGCGCGGGCCTTGGCGCGGGCGGGATCGGTGAGCATGATGTCGTAGCTCTCGTCCTGCGCGGCGGTGAAGGGATGATGGCAGGCCACCCAGCGATGTTCCTCCTCGCTGTATTCAAAGAGCGGGAAGTCCGTCACCCAGAGCAGATTCCAGGTATTTTCGGGAATGAGGCCGAGCTTGTTGCCGAGCTTCACGCGCAGGCTGCCGAGAGCGTTGTTCACCAGACCGGGCTCGCCCGCCTGGAAGAACACGATATCGCCCACTTCAAGACCGCAGGCTTCGGCAATGCCCGCTCTTTCCTTGTCGGAAAGGAACTTGGCGATGGGAGACTGCCACTCGTTCTCATGGATCTTGATCCAGGCCAGCCCCTGAGCGCCGAAGCCCTTCACGAAATCGGTGAGTTCGTCGATTTCCTTGCGGGTCATGGTGGCGCCTCCGGGCACGCGCAGGGCCTTCACCAGCCTGGCGCCGGCAAAGAGCTTGAAGGCGGAACCGTGCACGATCTCGGTCACGTCCTTGAGCTTGAGATCGAAACGGGTGTCGGGCTTGTCGGAACCGTAGTCGCGCATGGCTTCGTCGTAGGGCATGCGCTTGAGGGGCAGTTCAATGTCGATGCCGAGAGCTTCCTTGAATACGCGGGCAATGAGGCCTTCGGCCATGCTCATCACCTGATCTTCGTTCACGAAGCTCATTTCGATGTCCACCTGCGTGAACTCGGGCTGACGGTCGGCACGCAGATCCTCGTCACGGAAGCAGCGGGCCACCTGATAGTAGCGGTCCACACCGCTCATCATGAGCATCTGCTTGAACTGCTGAGGAGACTGGGGCAGCGCATAGAATTCACCGGGAGACAGGCGGCTCGGCACAAGGAAGTCGCGCGCGCCCTCGGGGGTGGACTTGGTGAGATACGGCGTTTCGACTTCAAGGAAGTCGAGATCGTTCAGATAGTTGCGGCAGGCCTTCACGATGTTGTGACGCACGCGCAGGTTATGCGCCATGACGGGACGGCGAAGGTCGAGATAGCGGTACTGCAGACGCACGGATTCGGAGCAGTCGGTACGATCTTCCACCTGGAAGGGCGGCGTCTTGGCGGTGTTGAGCAGCTTCCACTCGAGCACCACCACTTCGATCTCACCGGTGTGCAGATTGGGATTGGTCATGCCTTCGGGGCGGGGACGGACGCGGCCCTTGATGGCGATGACGTATTCGCTGCGCAGAATGTGGGCGTCACGATGGGCCTCGGGGGCCACTTCGGGGCTGAACACCACCTGAGTGAGGCCGTCGCGGTCGCGCAGGTCCACGAAGATGAGGCCGCCGTGATCGCGGCGGTACTGCACCCAGCCCATGAGGCAGACGGTCTTACCGTTGTCGGCAATGGTCAGGTCGTTGCAGTGATGGGTGCGCTGCCAGTCGCCCAGCGGCTTGATGTATCGGGCGTGTTCCTTCTGGACGTCCACGACGGTCTTTTCGTTTTCTTCAAACTGGCTCATGACCATTCCTCTTTATTGTTCGGCGTTCAGGCTGGCGGCCACATCGGCGCAGGGCACTTCACGCTGCTCGCCAGACTCCATGTTTTTGATGATGACGCTGCCGGAGGCCAGTTCGTTGGTCCCCATGATGAGCGTGAAGCGCGCACCGGACTTGCCGGCCTGGCGCATGGTGGACTTCATGCTGCGGCTCTCATAGCTCATGGTGCCGGAAAAGCCTTCGCGGCGCAGATCCTGTGCCAGAGCAAAGGCGGCGTCGCGGCAGGAGTCGTCGAGCACGGCCACATAAAAATCGGGATGGATCTCGGGAAGTTCCCGGCCTTCCAGCAGAAGGGCCAGGCGTTCCATGCCGCAGGCAAAGCCTATGCCGGGAACGGAAGGACCGCCGAGCTGCTCCACCAGTCCGTCGTAGCGGCCGCCGCCGGCCACGGAGCCCTGAGAGCCGATTTCGTTGGAAACCACTTCCCAGGTGGTGCGGGTGTAGTAGTCCAGACCGCGCACCAGACGATGATTGATCTCGTAGGGAACCTTTTCCGCATCGAGATGACGCAGCACGGCCTCGAAATGGGCACGGCAGTCGGGGCACTCGTTTTCCAGGATCACGGGAGCGTCGGCCGTAAGCGCCTTGCAGTCGGGCACCTTGCAGTCCAGCACGCGCAGGGGGTTGGTTTCCATGCGGCGACGGCAGTCCTCGCAGAGCTTCGACTGATCGAGGGAGGCCAGCCAGTCGTGAAGCTTCTGACGATACGTGGGACGGCAGGAGGAACAGCCGAGGGAATTGATCTGAAGCGTCAGATTCTTCAGTCCGAGCCTGCCGAGAAATTCCATCATCATGCAGATGATTTCCGCATCGGCCTCGGGCTCTCTCGGGCCGAGACATTCGCAGTTGATCTGATGGAACTGACGCATGCGGCCCTTCTGGGGACGTTCATGCCGGAACATCGGGCCGATGGTGAAAAATCTGCTCACGGATTCGCGGGCATAGATGCCGCTTTCAATGTAGGCGCGCATGACGCCGGCCGTGGCTTCGGGACGCAGGGACATGGAACGTCCCTTGCTGTCGGGAATGCAGTACATCTCCTTCTGCACCACGTCGGTTTCCGTACCGATGCCGCGGCAGAAAAGATCGGTGTACTCCATGAGCGGAGTACGAAGTTCGCCAAAGCCGTAGCGGGGAAACACCTCGCGGGCGGTGGCCTCCATCATCTCAAAAAGACGGCTCTGCGCCGGAAACTGGTCGGCAAAGCCCTTGATAGCCTGAATCTGTGCCATGAACGGACTCCAGCAAAGTAGAAATAACGCATGAGGATAGGGCCTTTTCTCCTCATTGTCAAAGACTCTGCCCCGACCGAAAAAGGAGGGCCGGCTCCGTCAGGAACCGGCCCTCGCGTCAGAGGTTCATGCGGGAATTAGAACTTGAACTGCAGACCGACCATGATCTGGTTGTTGTCGTAGTTCTCTCTCTTTTCCAGGCCGTAGCGGGCGAACATCTCGAAGTTGTCGCCTATGCCCGTGCTCACGCCGGCGGTGACGCGCAGAGCGTCGCGGCCCACGTCGACGCCGTGGGCGGACAGTCTGGTGGCCGTGCCGTAGCTCGTGCGGGCCACGGGATCGAAGTCGCTCAGATCGCGCGCGTAGGCGACGCCGATTTCAGGAGTGACCGTGAAGTTGTCACCGGTGAAGGTATGCTTCAAGGTCACGCCGACAGGCAGGGTCACCACGTCGTCGTGGAGGCTGTCCACATGGCGGTCGAGAGCGCCGCGCTCGGTGTAGCCGTCCTGATGGGCATAGAAGTATTCCAGACCCAGGTAGGGAACGAGCGTGGTCGCGCCGTCGTTGAAGCTCAGATGATAGCTGGCCAGCGCGGACGCCATGAAGGAATCCGTATCATAGGATGCGGAATTGCTTCCGACCATGCCGGGCAGGCTGATCCGGCTCACGATGTCGTTGCTGGTGCGGCCGTAGGCCACGTTCAGATCCAGGAAGAACGGCGTGAAGTCGATGGTGGAATACACACCGGCAAGGAAGGTGTTGCCGTCGTTCTTGCTCTGCGCATCGTTGGTCTGAGCCTTGCTGTGCACGCCGCCGATGGCCGCGCCGAGACGCACCCTGTCACCGAGCTGTCTGTCGTAACCGGCGACCACGCCGCCGGCGCTGATGTCGAAGCCCTGGATGCCCTTGCTGCCGTTCACGTTGGCCCAGTTGCCGATGCCGTTCACCCACAGTCTGTTGCCGTGGTCGAGATCAAGCTTGTTCAGGCCGGTGCCGAGCGTGCTGCCCGCCGCATTGAGCTGACCGCGGAACATGTCCATGGTGTTGCGTGCGGCGTACATGGCGGTGAGCGCGTTTTCGTTGGCTATCTGACGGAGAGAGTCGACGATTTCCTGCGGTTCATTGGAATTGAACACCAGGCCCAGAGGCGCAGCGACAGAGCTCGCCGAATCAAGCGCAAGAGCACGGAAGCTCTGCGCGTTGTCGAGGATGTTGCGGTTGCCGGTAAGGGCGGCCAGCGCGGTCCTCGTATCCTTGACGTTCAGGGACAGTCTGGCAGCGGTGTCGCCGATCTTGTTGATGTTGTAGGAATAGAACACGTTGTCGCCGGAAACGTCACCCATGTTCACGCTGCCGGCCGCAGATTCCACAAAGCCTTCAGCCACGTAGGTCCCGGCATCCAGAAGGGCCGCATCCTCGAAGGAGAACTTCGTGCCGCTGCCGATGGTGATGTCGGTGCCGTCTATGGTGTTGTAGATGCCGCCGATGTTGCTGCCCACGGCAAGCGCCGTGCCGGACGCGGGCTGCGTCACGGCAAAGTTGAGGGCGGCGTTGTCGATGTTGATGGCGCCGGTGGCGGTGACGTAGGGAGAATATTCCAGACTGTCGCCCTTGATGGCGCCGATGTAGGAGCGCTCACCCACATTGATGGTGCCGCCGGTGATGTTGAGGGTGCCGGTATTGCTGGTAAGGGCGCTGTCGCCTTCCATGGTCACCGTGCCGCCTTCAATGTCCACGACGGTGGCGTAGGTCTGGGCGTTGTACAGGTTGAGCGCGCCGCTCTTCATGACCAGAGGCAGCGTCCACATGGAGGCGCTGTCGAGGCCGTTGCGGTTGATGGCGTCGCTCGTGATGATGTTCAGCGTACCGCCGTCGATGACGCTGTTCATGCTGCCGGAGGTCAGCGTGGAGCGGTACTGACCGTCGAGCGTCAGGGTGCCGCTGTTCAGATACAGCGTGCCGGGCGCGGCCTTGGCCGTGGACGAGGCAAAGCCGATCATGCCTTCGCTGTAATAGATCTCAGGACCGGCCGTGCCCTTCTCGCCGATGATGATGTCGCCGTCGGTCTTGAAGTTCAGATACTTGCCGAGCGTCCAGCGGTCACGGTTGAGACGTCCGCGATTGTCGTACTGCAGCGCGGAGGGACCGTCTTCCGTGTAGCCGATGCTTCTGATGGTACCGCTCTTGATGATGATGCCTTCCTTGCCTTCCAGCGTGGTGGCTCCTCCGCCGCCCTGGGCGATGAGCGTACCGCCGTCCCAGTTCAGGGTGCCCTGAGCACTCATGGAAGACTGGTTCGACGTATTGAAATCAAAGGTGCCGCCGGTCACATTGAGGTCACCCGCCGCAGAAAAGTCCCAGGCCTTCTGGTTCACGGCCACCTTGATGTTCTCGGCGGCATGCAGGGCCGTGAGCACTTCTTCCTTGGTGGGCAGATAGTCGGGATCGTGGGCGGGGGCAAAGGCTTCCTTGATCTTGGCCTCGTCTCCGGTAGCGAAGACGGCTTCCACACTCTCGTCGGTGTGGAGCTGATACACCCCGTTCACCTCGTTGTTCGCGTCGTACAGACGGATGTTGTCGTCACGGGCGATTTCCACGCCGGCAGCGTAGTTGACGGGATTTTCCGTGCGGAACGTTCCGCCGGAGATGTTGATGTCGCCGGAGGTGTCGGCCGTCACGCCGGTCTGACCGGAAGAAGCGAAGGACGCGGTGACGGAATTGACGCCGTCGGCCTTGCGCACGAAGTCGCCGCCGCTGATGTTCAGCGCGTAGGAGCCGCCGAAGGACACCTTTTCCTGCTTGCTGTCGTCGTATTTGTCGAAGTTGAAGGTGCCGCCGTTGATGTCGAGGCTGGTCTTGTTGTAGTTGTCGTTGTCCAGATAGGCAGCTTCGGTGATGACGGAAGCCTGACCGTTGCCAAAGAAATTGAAGGTGCCGCCGTTCACCGTGACGGAAGCGCCGTCGGTATTGCGGCCGCCGAAGTAGCCGCCGTTCACCATGTTGTAGGTACCGCCGTTGATGGTGAGACCGGCCTTGTTGTTGCCGAAGTTGGCCAAGCTGTACATCGTGAAGGTACCGCCGTTGAACACGGCCTCCTTGCCTTCAAGATTGATGTAGTTGGCGCTGGCATAAGGACTGTCGGCACTGCCCAGCACAAAGTTGCCGCCGTTCACCTCCACTTCGCTTTCACTGAGGTCAAGGGAGGCGAACACGCCGCGCTTGTCCTGCTTATTGGCCGCTTCGTCTCTGACGACGGTCTGACCGTTCACCTTGTCGAAGGTCTGCCAGCCCGCGTAGGGGCTGTAGTTCTGAATATTGAAATTGCCGTCATTGATGACGACCTTGCCCTCTTCCGAGCCCATGTGCACGCGGGCCGTGAGAATGTCGAAGTCGCCGCCGTTCACGACAACGTTCTTCTTGCCCTGGAAGCTGGCCAGAGAAGGCGCGTCGTAGTTGCTGCGCACGGGGTTGCCCACGGGCTGCCCTTCAAAGGTATACTGACCGCCCGTGACCGTGAGCGTGCCCTCGGAGTCGAAGCGCAGGGCCGCCTTGGCCTCGTTCTTGATGGGGAAGGCGATGCCCGCCGCACGGAAATCGCCGTCGGCAATGGTCATGTCGCTGCCGCTTCTGAAATCGAGACGCGATCCTTCCCAGCTCTTTTCAATATCGGCCTGCGCAGGACCGTCCGCACCGTAGCGGGGAGCACCCACATTCAGGAACACGGGAGTTCTCCTGCGTCATCTTCAGCGCGCCGCTTATCTTGGTGCCGCTTGCAAGCACGGATATGTCGCCGCCGTCAATGGTCACGTCACCGGTGCTGGAAATAGTCGCGGACGTATCGTTCAGGCTGCCGAGCACCAGATCACCGGAATCAAAAACCAGGTTCTTGTCCGAAGCATAGGTGCCCTCTTCCAGCGTTCCTCCGCTGATGACCACGCTGCTGCCCGAATCCTCGACGGTAAGCGCCGCGTGCGCCGTGCCGGCAAACAGAGAGACGGCGACAGCGCAGGCAACCGCCGGAACGGCGCTCCGCATGTTAAGGGTGAAACACTTTTTCAGTACCGCTCTGTACCTGTTCAACAGGTTCCCCATGGCGCCCTGAGTCTGTGTCATACTCTCCTCCTCTTCTCAGCCAAATGTTTAATTTTTCCCAAACCTTCCTCAGGGCAATAACACACCGGTAAATTATATGCAACAAACCTAAAAAAAAATTTTTCTTACCCCATTACTACATAAAAATATTTTTCTCTTTTTATTTTGATACATGTTTTTTTTATTTATTTACAAAATTAT
>ENA-OVGB01000733-OVGB01000733.1-human-gut-metagenome-genome-assembly--contig:-NODE-733-length-35527-cov-5.971724_pt1 | contig 35527 bp, 36 predicted proteins | sample MGYA00237767_ERZ505413 | MGnify/ENA primary metagenome ERZ505413 (study PRJEB26158, sample SAMN06016410) | human gut metagenome | biome: human gut; feature: ankylosing spondylitis patient; material...
CCTCCGCAAAAGCAATTCAGGGGTGTCGGTCATTTGACTTACACCCCTGAATTGCTTTATTTGTGACTCCCGTGAGAAACACTACACAGAAATCGCCATTGAGATATTTTAATCGACAATTCAAGACTCAACTGCTTTATATTTTCTAATCCGACCCTTTTGTTGTTCATTCCCATTTTCTATAATCCTAATATGTAATTCTTTTTTATTTAAATAGATAATTTCTCCACAAGAAACGTCCTCATTTATCGGATTGTACTCTTCTATAATCAAATGACCGTTTATAACCGACAACCGATATTGGCAAAATGCCTTCCCTGAATTCAAAATAGTATTTGACTCATCTAAGCCATGAGGTAAAACATCAAAGACTTTCCCTAAGAAATTTTTATCATACTCAATAAAATTATACATAGTGTTCCCAGAACCATTAAAATTTCTAAAAGATAGAACAATACGGATTCTATGTTCTCTCCAATGCCATTTATTAGAACAGAGTAATTTCTCATATTCAGTACATTTTAAATGACCTTCCAACGATGTAACAAACTTTCTTCCATCGTAACCCAAATTTGAACAAATTTTTGAAAAAACACCGTCATTCAATTGATTATATCCAATCCATCTTAATGTATCAAAATCTTTAAGAAGTAATGAATATCGTTCTTGACAATCCAATTTCCTCAAAATTTCTTTATAATTATTTAAAGCATCTTGATGATAGCCATTCAATAAAAGGATATGTGTATAATTAACATTAGAACATATAACATCTGTCCTAGATTTACTGTTTTCTCTTAGCTTCTGTAAATGACTCTTCGCTTCCGTGACATAGCCTAATTTAAGCATATCCCATACTTGTGAAATCACACCATAAAAAATCGGATAATACACAATACCTGAATTTTGATACATATTCAATAATATACCATAATTTTGTCTATCGCCAACTATTTCATATGTTTTCATAAGTAATAGATGATGATTCCAATTTTCTTTCCAAAATCCATTTTCAAGTTCTTTGTGAATCACTAAATAAAAATTTTGATTCCGAAAATCCTCTAACATCATTTGAAACTGTTTGTCAATACTAGAACTTTTACTGACACGAGGGACTCTAGATATTTCTCCTTGAGCTAACAATTCCAATATATCATCAAAAAGAACTTCAATAGAGTCAGATGAGGCGGTTCGTTGATTCAATGATGCAAAAAGCAATTCAATATCATCAGGAAAGCTACAGGAATCTATTTTATACACAATAATGGAATTTCTTGGCTTATTATTTTTTGCATATACCAATTCATCAGGAGCATAATTAGATGCAACAGAAGTAGCACTTGCCAAAAACAAAACGATCTTGGATTCTTTAATACCCTGTGCAATCTTACTAGGAAAACTTTCCGTTCTTATGGACTCTTTATCATAAAAGACATTCAATCCTTTACCTATAAGTCCCTTGTAAATTTCATCAGCAATATATGAATCTGCCCTTGAATAACTAATAAAAACATCAAACATACCTACAATATTTAGCATTTACTTCATTTATTCTCAAACAACTCAGACATGGCTCTTCTAATTGCTTGTCTTATATCATCAGCCTCTGTTGTCCCTTGTCCTTCTGCCGTGCAAATGCAAACCACTTCATGAGCATCGGCTGAAATAAATTGTATGGTAACCTCTATCGTATAGCCTAATCCTTTATTTCTCCTTCCACTTTCACCATAGTTTACAATTAGAGTTTCACTACTAAGATCTGATTTAAGTTCTGGCAATATAATAAAACCATTCTTTATTAATTCTCCAGAAATCACATCACTTGGATTGACACTATTACTTGTTGTCGAACTATATATACCATAAACACTACCATAAGCGCCACCAGAACTAGATGTCAATTCCTTTGTCGGTGTAACAAATGCATATCTATAATTCTCAATTGGAGCGTTTTTGATAACGACTGGGGCTTTTAATGAACCACAACTGCAAAACGACAATGTTACCAATACAACTAGAAGCCAATGTTTAAGTGTTTTCATCATATCAATTTTTAGTATTAATTTTCTACAACCTACTAATATTTATCAAATTTCCAATCACATAAAGAGTTAACAATTTAATGAATCTCTTATATTCGAAAATATGATACCTAATACAAATTTAATAAAATTCCTCTATGTTAGCACAAACTTTTCACATCAAATATTCCAGAATGCAGAATTCACCTTAAATTCCTCAAAAAACGACTCTGGGCAGCCGCTGTGTGCGACTGCCCAGAGGTCAGTATGGTTGAATTTCAACGATTAGCCTTGTTTCTTTGCGCGGAGGCTGTCCCATGTGAGATAACCGATAAGCAGCAAGTACATCACAACGCCTGTGATTTGCGACATTGTTTCGTCGATAGTGTGCGAGTATTCGAATCCTGCGAAACGCATTCCGGCACTGACTACGCCCATCAATGCACCGCCGGCAATGAATCCGGAAGCAAGCAGCGTGCCGCGTTCCTGACGTGCGTTGTTGAGGTCCTTATCCTTTGAACGGTTGCTTACAAACCAGCTGATAAGACCGCCCACCAACAGCGGAGCGTTGAGTTCCAACGGAATGAACATACCCAAAGAGAATGCCAAAGCCGGAACACCCAGCCAGTTCAACAGCACGGCAAGAATAGCGCCGACACCGTAGAGCATCCACGGAGTGTTGCCGCCCATCATCAACGGCTCAATAACGGCTGCCATGGCATTTGCCTGCGGAGCGGCAAGCGCATTAGGACCGGAGAAACCATAAACCTTGGCAAGGATAAGAATCACACCGCCTACGGTTGCGGCTGAAACGAATGTTCCGACGAGTTTCCACGACTGCTGTTTTTGCGGAGTGCTGCCCAGCCAGTAACCGATTTTCATATCGGTCACCATACCGCCGGCCATTGACAATGCCGTACAAACCACACCACCGATAATCATGGAAGCCACGATGCCGGAAGCTCCGTTCAAACCGATAGCCACGAAAATGGCCGAAGCGATAATCAGCGTCATCAGTGTCATACCTGAAACAGGGTTTGTTCCCACAATCGCAATGGCGTTGGCCGCTACGGTTGTAAACAGGAAGGCTATCACAGTCACCACGATAAAGGCAATGACAGTCTGGAACAGGTTATGGATTACTCCGAAATAGAAGAACACGAAAGTTACCACGAGAGCCGCAATAAGCGCAAACGTAAGCACTTTCATGGAAATATCCTTTTGCGTGCGCACCACTTTCTGAGCGGCACCGCCCTTGCCTTTCAATTCTCGGCCGGCCAAACCGACTGCGCCGCGGATAATGCCCCACGACTTGATGATACCGATGATACCCGACATGGCAATACCGCCGATACCGATATAACGGGCCTGTTCGGAGAATAGCGTTTCAGCAGCAACGTCGGGCTGGCTCATGCCCAACAACGGAACAATCACATACCAGATAAACGCACTGCCGGCAAAAATAATGAACGAATATTTCAGACCGACAATGAAGCCCAAACCGAGCACGGCGGCTCCGGTATTGATTTTGAAAAGCATTTTAGTCTGTGTGGCAATTTCTGCACCGAGGGCTGTGGCTTTAGTGGAAAGCGTTTCGCTCCACCAGCCGAATGTAGACAGCAGGAAGTCGTAGATACCGCCCACCAAACCGGCTACGATAAGCGGCTTGGCCTGATTGCCGGCCTTCTCGCCCGAAATGAGCACCTGTGTAGTTGCCGTAGCTTCAGGGAAGGGGAACTTTCCGTGCATGTCGGAGCAGAAGTATTTACGGAACGGGATGAACATCAGAATACCCAGCACACCGCCCAGCAGGGAGCTAAGGAAAATTTCAAGGAAGCTCACCGTAATGGCGTCGCCATAAGTAGCCTGAAGAATGTAGAGCGCAGGAAGCGTGAAAATGGCACCCGCCACAACGATACCCGACGAAGCTCCGATGGACTGGATAATGACATTCTCGCCCAGAGCGTTCTTTCTTCGCATTGCTCCCGACAAACCTACGGCAATGATGGCAATAGGAATGGCAGCTTCGAACACTTGTCCCACTTTCAAGCCCAGATAAGCAGCGGCTGCACTGAAAATCACGGCCATCAGCAGACCCATAGTCACAGAATAAGGAGTCACCTCCGGATACACCTTGTCGGGACGCATCACCGGTACATACTGTTCGCCCGGCTTCAGCTCGCGAAAGGCATTTTCAGGGATATTCAATCCCTCTTTCTTCTTTTCGTCTTGCATTGGTCTTTATTTATTAATTAAATTTCATTTCGAGGTTATCTCTGCGAAGATACGAAAATCTGACGGTTTTTCCCGACTTTTTGTAAAAGAATGTTTTCAGTTAGAGGTTATGGATTAGCGGTTATAGGTTATTGTACATAGATTAGGGGTTATGGTATATGGGTTATGGATTAGAGGTTAGGGGTTACAAATTTCCGGAAAACACACTCCTCCGCCAATGGCCCATAAATTCCAACCTTAAACTACTCACTCTAACCTATACACTCTAATCCATAACCCATATACCATAACCGCCCGCCTCTAATCCATAACCCAACAAAAAAGGCACCCTTGCGGATGCCTTTCTGTTGGTTTATGCTATTTAGAGTTGATTACAAGTTTGCAACATTGTATTTTGCAAATTCTTTATCAACAGCAGCTTTAGCTTTCAAAGAACTGTCCATAGCAACAGCCTTGCGAAGGTTAGCGTAAACGCCTTGTTCGTTGCTTGTGCGAGCAGCTATAACAGCCATCATGTAGTAAGTAGTAGCGTTAGGATTCTTAACGGCGTTCAAAGTAGCCTGTGCAGCGCTATAGTCGTTAACGAGGATCTGAGCAAGAGCAGCGTTGTTTGACTTAGTGTCACCGAATGCCTTAACAGCTGTCTGATAGTCGCCTTGTTTGATGTAGTAAACACCCATAGCGTCGTTCAAACCTTCAACACCAGCAGCGCTACCGAAGCTTTCGCGAGCACCAGCATAGTCCTTGTTCAACATCTTGATAAGACCAAGGTTCATCTTCACTTCGTTGCTTTCCGGAGCAAGTTTAGCAGCCTTTTCGAAGTTAGCCTTAGCTTCGTCGTAGTTACCTTCTACGAATTGAGCTTTACCAAGGTTGTTGAAGCAACGGAAATCGTTCGGATACAACTTAGCAGCTGTAGCGTAGATTTCTACCTTTTGCTTGTTGTCGTTAGTCAAAGTTGCGCAATAAAGAAGTTCGTCTACAGAAAGTTTAGAAGCGTCTTCTTTGTATTGAGCCTTGATTTCGTCATCGCTGCGGCCGATTGTGTTGATAGAAGCAGTGATGCGAGAGTAACGCAATTGCGGAAGGATTTCGTCAGCAAGCTGATCGAATACTGAAGAAAGGTTACGGATTTCCTTTTCGCGTTGTTCCGGATCTTTGTACATTGAAAGTACGCTCAAGATAAGGTCCTTATCCTGGATGTTGCTTTGAGAAACGAGTTTCTGGAAGCCTTCCCAGTCTTGTGCAGTATATTCAGAAGTCAAGTCACCGTAGTTAGCGATTTCTTCGTCCTTCAAGTTCTTTTCTACATATTTCAATGTAGTCTTTTCACGATTAGCAGAAAGTTTTTCGTTGAACTTCACACCACCATCAGGAGAAGCGAATGAAGAAACGTGGATGCCTTCGATTTCCTTGTTATCAGCAGAGCTTGCTGCCTTAACAGTTTCGTTGAAGCCAGTAACTTCTTCTTTCTTCAATTCCTTAGAACGGATGTTAGCCTGGTTGATAAGGAACATGATGTCAGCATCATATTTTTCGTTGATGATGCGTTGGTATTTGTCAGCTGCAGTTGCAGGGTCAACTGTAGAAGCGTCAGCCAAAGTTGCAGTAGCAAGAACACCTTCGCCAACCTTTACACGAGGAAGAACATAAGACTTCTTACCTTGAACTACGTTGAAGTCAAGATAAAGTTCGCTGTCCATCATGCCCGGATTGTAAGCGAAAGTAGCAGGGATAGAAACTGTTCCACCTTCTTTGTAGCTGATAACCGGATTGTTGCCTTCTACCTTTTCACCTTGGAAAGTGTAAGCCTTAGAAGCAACAGCAGTAGAGTCTGTACCGTAAACGAGATACGGAGTAACAGTTACTTCAGCATTCTTCTTGAAGAATTTTTGAGGAACATTTGCTGTAATAGTAGCAGGAACCTGGTCGCCTACAACTGTAAGCGGAGTCGGGTTAGTTGTAAAATAGTCAGAAGCGAAAGGGCTCATCTTCTTGCTACAACCGGTCAATGCTACAGCTGCACCGACCATTAGATACATACCTAATTTTTTGTTCATAGTTATTAGTATTGAAATTAAAATTCTTTCTTTATGCAAAGATAATGCAATCCGTCATATATTAAGATAATATTGCAATTTTTTTTGACTTTTTTGCCGTTATCAAATGCAAAGATAAGTGCCTTTTTCCCTTTTTTGTCCTATTATTTTTTAAAATATAGTTAAAACATTTGTTTTAAAGGGATTTATATTGAGAAAACAACAAAAGCCCGAATTTGTTCATGCCGACTATCTGACCACAGTTTTTTTCCTTTTCGCAATATTTTTTCGACAGCGACACTACTTTTGCCGAAAAAACAGACCATGAACACACAGGAAAAACAGAACTACGGCAAGGCGCTGGCCGATGCCGCCCGCGAAGCATGGGATACGCTGGAATCCATGCGCGCCAAAAGACAACGCAACAAGAACTACACCTACGGCAACCAGTGGTGCGACATCATGACCGACGAATACGGCAATCGGACGACGGAATACCGCCACTTGAAAGAGAACGGCAAGGACCCGCTGTCGAACAATCTCATCCGCCAGTTGGTGAAAAGCGTAATCGGCCGGTTTCAGGCCATGAATGCCGACAACGGCGAGGAAAGCACGGCATTGACAGCCAACGCCGTCACGGAGCTCGACAGCCGCGCTTTCGAGGAATTCCTCATTTCCGGCTGCTGCTTCCAGAAAGTGTGGCAATCCGCCGCCAACGGCCAACCGTTTGCCCGCATCGACAACGTCAACCCGGAACGGATGTTCCTCAACCCTACGGCCGACGTCAGGGGCTGGGACTGCGAACTGATAGGCCAGTTGCACGACTTCTCCCCTTCCGACCTGTTGGAACGCTTTGCCGAAGGAAGCCGCAGCAGAGCCGTCCAGTTGTTGCAATTGTTTGACAATGTCGGCCACACAACGGCTACACACCAGCTTGCCGGCACACCGACAGCGGGCAGCTTCAGCCAATGCTCCGTGCCCGGAAAAATCCGTGTCATTGAACTTTGGAAACGGGAAAGCCGCGAAACCTATGAATGCCACGACCGGAAAACCGGCGAAATTTTCACCGTCGGCCCGCACGACAAAGCCGCCATAGAGGAAGAAAACAGACAACGACAGCAGAACGATGAGCCGACCACAGCTACGCGATGGACGCTGCAACGCCATTGGCGGTGTTACTGGCTGACACCCGACGGCGACATCATCAGCCAATATGATTCGCCCTACCGCCACCGCTCTCATCCTTTCGTGTTCAAGCTGTACCCGCTGACCGACGGCGAAGTTCATTCGATGGTGGAGGACGTAATCGACCAGCAGAAATATGTGAACCGGCTCATCACCCTTGTCGACCACATTATGGGCGCAAGCGCGAAAGGCGCACTGCTCTACCCCGACAATATCCTGCCGGAAGGCTACACCTGGGAGGACCTTCGCTACGCATGGTCGAAGCCCGATTCGATTATTCCCTATCATCCTCGCGGTGCCGGCGACAAGCCGCAGCAGGTGTCGGCCAACGCCACCAATATTGGTGCCTACGAAATGCTTGACCTGCAAATGAAGCTTTTTGAACAGATTTCCGGTGTATCGGGCGTGCTGAAAGGACAGACGTCACAACCCGGCGCGGGCATCCAGCTCTATGAAAAGGAAATCGAAAATGCCACCATCGCCCTCAACGACATATTCGAAACCTTCAAGGCCTTCCGCGCCCAGCGCAACGAAAAACTCGCGGCCGTATAATCATTCCAGCCGCACTGTTGGAAATTTGGAGCAATTTCCTTACCTTTGAAAAAGAAAGGAGGCGGCCAGCAACGGTCGCTTCCGGTTTTCAAATCAGCAAAAACGACAAAGAATGAATATCACCGTTTATTTATCATCGAAAACGAACATCGACCCTGATTTCAGCAAAGCCGTAGAGGACTTGGGAAAAGGCATCGGAGCAATGAAGGCACGCCTGATTTATGGCGGCTCGAACGCCGGACAGATGCACCTGCTCGCCACAACGGCAAAAACGGCAGGAGCAACCGTCACGGGCATAATCCCAGAAACCTTCCGCCACATTGCCGACCCGGTTGTCGATGAAATGATTTACACGCTCGACCTGAACGAAAGGAAAAACAAGCTCATTGCATTGGGACAGATATATGTGGCGCTGCCGGGCGGCATCGGTACGCTCGACGAGGTGATGGCAACACTGGCAGAAATGACCGTGGCCAGAAAATACTCGAAACCCATCATCCTCATCAACGTGAAAAGCCTGTTTAACCCCTTCGTCGAGCAGCTGAAAAAGTTCACCGAACTGAACCTTGCTGACCCCGAAGCTGTTAATGTAATAAAAATAGTCAACACGGCTGACGAATGTATAAATCTGATAAAAACCATAAATTCTTGAGACGATGACAAAAAAAAGTAATGTTTACACAGCAACCGGCGACAAAGGAACAACCTCATTGGTCGGCGGCAAAAGAGTTTCCAAATGCGACATCCGCATTGAAGCCTACGGCACGGTAGACGAGCTGAACTCTTTTATCGGTCTCCTTGACAACCTGCACAACATTCCAAGCGAAACCAAGATATTTTTGCGCGTAGTGCAAAACAAGCTTTTCAACATCGGAGGCTACCTGGCCAACGACAAGCAGACAAAAGTGGACGGACTCGACACGGAGGACATCGAGCGCATTGAATCAGAAATCGACCGTCTTGACGCAGAGCTCCCGCCGTTGCGCAACTTTGTTCTTCCGGGCGGTACCCGAATTTCATCAATGGCACACGTATGCCGCACCGTAACCCGCCGCTGCGAACGCGCCATTGTAGCACTCGCCGAAGAAGCCACAATCGACCCGAATGTGATAGTCTATATCAACCGTTTGAGCGACTTCTTCTTCGTTTTAGCAAGATTTAACAATATTCACAATCAAATCGAAGAAATTTTCTGGGATAAAGATTGCAAATAATGTTTTATATTGTATTTTTGCGACGTTTTTTAATCGACAAAAATTATGTATTGGACTCTTGAACTTGCATCAAAACTTGAAGATGCACCTTGGCCAGCAACCAAGGAGGAACTTATCGACTACGCTATGCGTTCGGGTGCACCTCTTGAAGTAATTGAAAATCTTCAGGAAATGGAAGATGAAGGCGACGTGTATGAATGCATCGAAGATATATGGCCTGACTACCCAAGCAAAGAAGACTTCTTCTTCAACGAGGAAGAATATTAATAGCCTACAGATAGGTTAAATAATTGAATATCAACGCGATAAACAAAGATAATTTGTTTGTCGCGTTGGTGTTTTAAGGCCTTTTAAGGTGTGATTTGTTTGTCTAAATTACGGTTTTTTCTCTCAAAACCGGAGTTTGTTTGTCTAAAATACATTACCTTTGCTTCTCCTCAGGAATATTAAAATAGGAGGAAAAAGCATATGGGAAGACCAAAAAGACTATATCCGTTGGGTAAATATCGTCTTCGCACTCCGAAGGTGATAGATAAAGAGAAAGCCTATCCTATTGAGTTGGAATATACTTGGAACAGGCAAATAATCCGTAAGACTACAAATGTCTTTGTTAAAGTTGCGGACTGGAATCAGAACGGTAATCAGGGACGGGGTGAAATTCGTGTTAGTTATGGTAGTGAATTTAAACGGCTCAATCAACTCTTGTTATCACGTGTTGAACGTATAGATTCTCAACTGGCAGAGTATAACGAGAAACATCCTAATCAGATTACTGCTGATGTTATATCCGGTTTCCTCTCAGACAAACCTCTTTCACGTCGTGATCAAGGAAAAGATTTTGTTGAATTCACATTGGAGCGTCTTTCTTCCGATTATTCAAGAAATAGAATAGGAAGGAGCCGATATGAGAACGGAAGAAGCTGTATGAATATCTTTCAGACTTTTTTAAGAGCTACCAAGCAGGCGACATGTGGAAACGATTCTATCTATGTGGGTGATGTAACACCTGAATTGTTGGATAGTTATATTGCTTGGCGTAGAGAAGTCAAACAGAATACCGATGCCACGATAAACCATTCACTGACACCGATATTGAAAGCTTGTGCTTATGCATGTGAAATGAATATCATGGAACCCGCTATAAATGCGAGGATTCAAGATATGCGTATCATTACCAAAACTTCATTATCTGAGGAAGAGAGTGAATTTGACGGTAAGAGTTTGAATAAAGAACAAATGCAGGCTCTCATGGAATATTACAAAACCTGTCAGGAACCACGCAGAAAAGAGTTTCTTGAAATGTTTTTCTTTGCTTTTCATGCTTGCGGACTGCGTGTTGTCGATGTAATGACATTGCAGTGGGGACATGTAAATTTTGAAAAGAAAGAATTGAGGAAGATTATGATAAAGACAAACAAACGCCATGTGATTCCTCTTACAGAGCCTGCTATACATATTTTGAGGCAGTGGCAAGAAAAACGTGAAGGCTGCCGCTATGTGTTTAATCTGGTAAAGGAAAATCTGGAACTTGATGATGAGGAAGCTCTTTACAAGGCTCGTAATAACGCAACCAAATGTATTAACCAGTCTTTGGCAGTGGTTGGAGAACAGATTGGGTTGCCTTTCAACTTGTCAATGCATTGCGGGAGACATAGCATTTCTTCTTTCTCGCTGAAAATAAACGACTTACAGAGCTTGAATTTACGACAGGTAACGATTTGGAAACAAGCAAAGTTCCCTTATCTGTCTGATTCTGCATTATTGAAAAGAACGCTTTTTTTAGAGTACAAAGGTAACTATTTATTTTGAAATGGATGTAATTTATTAGTCAAAATGTCGATAACCAATAATTGGTTACCGACATTTTTATTTAGCGTGGAGTTTATTTGAATACTACATTTGGGGAATCACATTACCCTTGGTATCGAGCAAGTACCAGTCATAGCTGTCGTACTCCTGGACCTCGAACAGATCCTTCGAGAGCATATTGATATCCGAGTAGATGGCAGGTGTGATAGGCTCGCCCGTAATACGGTTCATAATACCGTAGCTATTCATTACCTCGTACTTCACAAAGTCAGCAAACTCGTAAGTGAGGTCCCCACAGCTATCATAGCCATTAGGATATTTGAGGTAGTATGTACCATCAAACATAAATGGCTGCACGGTATTACCCTCAAAATCTACCTGCCACTGCTTGCCACCTTTCGTAAGAACAAAGCCGTCAGAAAGAATGTTAATATAGCCATACTCCGCAGGATATACGACTGTGCAATCCGAATTGAGAACGCCGTGCTTGTTGTCCTTGACAATTACACGATAGCCACTTTCGTGCGGTGCCCAGATTTCATCGTAGGCAGGCTCAACAACCCACTTTCCGGTAGTGTCAATCAAGCCCAAGTCACCATCTTTATTTGTCATAATGCAATATCCATCGTGGAAGAGGTAGCCAAAGTCATACATACGGCACTTATCTGTATAATCGAATTGGAATGGGATGACAACCTCATTCTCGGCATTAATAAAACCAATCTTGCCGTCTTTCATAACAGCAGCAAGACCTTCTGAGAATACCCATGCTTTACGGTAGTCGTTAGCCTCGGCATCAATAACAATACGACCTGTGTTTACATTGATGTAACCGCGCTTATTAGGCAATGCATAAACAGCCAATGAGTCGTTCTCGGGGACCTCTGACAACCAGTTAATCTTGTCAGTAGTATATTCACCCGTCTGCTTGTCATAGACTCTCCACTTGTTATCGGAGAATGAATGAAGAGTAATATTGTCCGACAATTTGCGGTCCCAATAATCTCGTCCATACTCATCTTCATAGAAAGCATAGGCCACAAGAGCGACAAAGCCTACGGGAACAATAAAAAAGATTGCTACAATCGAGCGGCGAAGCCACTTTGAACGATCCTTCCACCAGTTACGAATTGTACGCCAAGTAAGGCGACCAAAAGCAATAATTGCTGTGAAAATCAAGGCTATCACACCAAGCAGTGCCTGAAAAATTTGAGTCAGTCGTTTCATCGTTATTCTGTTTTTGCAAGTTCTTTGTTATTGTTCATATTTGCCGTAAGATACATCACAACGCAGAGGAGCAGGAACAACACCACAGAGCCGGCGAGCAGTGCATAAGTCTCCATTTGAAGCAGCATATAGTTCAACGCATAGACTACTGCTACAAATCCTCCAAGTACATAAGCACTACGGCTCTTCAAGATAGCTCTGAAGTAGAACATTAGTGCTCCTGTTGTCATCAAGGCGGCAATTATGTACGCCACGCCAAAGGTCATAAACTCGGAGAAGGCTACTAACAATGAGTAGAACAACACGAGCGAAAGACCTATTACTGCGTATTGGATCGGATTAATCTCCTTGCGAGTCAGGAACTCCACAAACAAGCCGGCCACGAAGACAAGAATGATGATGAGCATTCCATACTTTGCCGAACGCATTGACTGCTGATAAGGATTAGCGGGATCTACGAACTTGACCCCCATATCATCGTAGTTCGAACTGTTGAAACTTGACACGCTCCAAGTGGCATTGAATCCATCGTCCTTAACCTCTCTGGTATTTGGCAGCATTGCTCCCTGGAAACTTGGGTGCGGATAAGATGAGCTTATAGCCACCGTGGTATTTCCATCTCTTGAAGGGTTAAAGAAGAGTGACTCTGTACCTTTTAGGTCAAAGGTAAATGCAAAATCAATGATATCACCAGCTTTCGCACCCTTTGGAAATACAACATTGGCAACAAACTCTTCCGACTGACGGCGGAGTTCAAAGGATTGGCCACCAAAAGTCAGCAGCGAAGGATTGCTGAACCCCTTTATATCAGTTACCTTAAAGCGGAACTCATTATCCCTCGCAATAACTGATTTCTCAGTGATTGGTAGCTTGCCGGAGATCTTAACCTTGGAGTTGTAAACAATCACATCATAAATCGAGCGATGCAACACATCGGTTTCAACATCTGCCGTGTAATCCACCTGTGAGCAATATGAATCATAATCCTCCACATAGGTCTGTTTGCCGCTTGGTTCAATCTTCTTGTCTACCGTTTTTGTCTCTACTACATACGACTCCAAATAAGGAGCAGAAACGGTTTGAGGCTTGGCATAAGAGTTTGCCACCTCCATTGTAACAGAATCTTTTGTCTGCTCACGGTCTTCAATTACGCCCTTGATCATTGCCAAAGGGATAAGCAATAGAAGTGAAATAACTGCAACGAGGCTGACTTTTATCGCAGTGCGTTTTGCGTTTGAGTTTACTTTTGTTTCCATATTTGTTCTTCTCTATTGTTTATCTATTTTTCCTCATCAAAGAAGTTCTCGTTAGCTTCCTCTGCATCGAAATTAGGTGCAACCATACAAGAATAGAGGCGTTCGCGGCTTCTGCTTACGATACCGGCCATTCCATGTACTCCAGCTGAAGTTGCATTAAATCTCAATGTGTTAGTAATTGAGATTGTAGCCGCCACAGCCTCTACATCTTGATTAGCACCGATGTAGGCAAACACCCAACCTTTGGCCTTGAGCTCGTCAACAAGAGCCTTGATAGCCTTGCCGCTGTACTCTTTTGATGCGTTCTCGTAACCGTCGGTTACAACCGTTACAAGCGCCTTATCATCCTCGGCAACCTTCTTGCGAAGAGCATTCAGTGAAATACCCATAGCATCGTACAATGCGGTGCAACAAGCGGGCTGATAGGTTTCTGCCGTAAGCTCATTGACCTCATTCACAGGTACACACTCATAGATGGTCTTAACATCGTCGTTGAAGGTTACAAGGCTAACATAATGCTCCTGATCTTCGTGCTTCTTCTGAGCCGAACGAATTGTCTGGATAGTTTCGTTTACGCTGTCAATGGCAGCTGTCTTAATGCTCTGCATAGAGCCACTCTCATCAATAATAATGAGATTGAAAATTCTTGTCTTCATAAGTTTATCGTTTGTTTGTTTTGTACGGTTATTTTTTCTTAATTTCTTTAAGTAGGCTTCGATATTATCGATTGGGCGGAATGGTTCTACGATATTTAGATCGGTATCAATAATTGCATATACAACCTCCTCGTCATTGTCTTCCATCCCGAAGCCATCGCTATCGGCAAAATATCGTCCATCGGGATAAAGTGTCCAAGTAATAGCGCACATACCATTTTTATAACCATCCCATCTATTAACGCCTGCATATCGAATAGCCTTCGACTGAGCATTGTGGAGACCATTCTCACATACTTTTGCTATTGCCTCGATATCAATCTCATTATCATTCACCAATAAAGACTCCTCTGTTGAAACTTTGCGAATCTTTCCTGTTTGGGTATTTGCTATATAGAGTTCTCGATTATCTCCAAAGAAGAATGCCATACCATCTCCTTCAAGAGTTCCTTCACAACCTTCCAACTCCGGATAACCACTTACTGTAACATCCTTACCTTTAACTCTAAATTTAATTGAATCTGTGTTCATATATATCCTCCTTTCTTAAATTGTCTATAACATTATGCTCTTTCGGTTTAATGCACCTCGCTTTGTTTTGGAAACATAATCTCCATTGGTTCGTTGGTTGTGCTTTCGATGGAGATCATACCTTCATAGTCCTTCATTTCACCAACCCATATGGTGAACTCATATCCTCCCTCCGATGCCGTTCTGCCATACCTCAAAGCATCATATTTGATAGCCGTTACAAGGCTATCGGCCTGAATATCATACAAACCACACTTGTTGTCTTTGTAAACAATGCTGTAACGCTCAACCGATGTCTTCTCCACACGGTCAAACTTTCTCATACCTGAGCAAGAAACTGCCATAACTGCAACCAACAGCAACGCAAGAGTAAAAATGTTCTTCATATCTTTAATATTTTTGTTTTATAGAGTATAATAGTCGTCTCAACCTATCTATCTGCATTAATCTTCTTTGATATGTATGCGTAGTTTCTCTACGAATTTACAATTAGTATCTATTACTCCTTGCAACCAAATCTCCTTTTCATCAGTGGTTTTACCGCCATACCACTTGTCAAGATAGTGGTATCTGCCATCAGGGCTAATTTGCCATACTATCTTGGTGACTCCATTTTCATATTTGCCTATTGTCCCAAAAGTGTACTTACACTCTCTGCGATGCACTCTCTTCTGCACCTCTTTGGGCAAATCCTGGAAGCCACTCCAATCTATATTTTCATTCTTGACCCACTTGACTCTCTTTTTGTTATCGAGAAGTATATAGGCACATTTTGAAGAGTGATTTATCAAGTATTCGGCATTCCAAGAACCTGTAATAGCAGCATCATAGAGCTCTGCCCACTCCATTTGTTCAGACAGCGATATCGTGTGGCAGTCTCGGCTTATCAGCTCCCTATATAGTTGGCTTGGAGACATCATTTTTAATCTCATAAATCGCAACTCACCGAAAAACTCAGACACCATATCCAACAATGCATCACACTTAACTGCCAGTTTCTGTTTTATTTCTGCGATGCACCCTTTATCAAGTTCTATCCAGAAATCTTCTGGCAAACTGACATTCGATAGCTTTGATGCCTTACGGAACATTGGAGCGATCTCCCACACTTTACAACATCCGCCTCCACATCCAATAGGAGTAACAAGGAAATGTAATTCTGGGTGTTCGGTTGCATACTTGGTAAAAGTCTCAACCGATTTACGGATTTCATTTAACCCTATAGTACCGCCGATAGTCGGAATAGCGTATGATTGTCCTTGCCGTCCTTCGCGCTGTCCCATTACTGCGCCAAAGTGTTTCAAAGCAAAGTTTGATGCGCCATCAAAGTGCCGTCCCGAATTACGACAACCAAATACAAAGATTTCGTTCTCGGCGAGCGTTTCTATCCAATCTGGAGTAATACGATTATTAGCTTCCATAATAAATATTATTCGTAATACCACTCATAGCAAAGAACATCAACGACTTCAAACTCTTCATCTCCGTCCAACCAAGATTTTAATTCGGGAGCCAACTTAGAGATATAGCCATCTTGTATCCAGTTTCTCAGATCATCTTTGCTTATCTCTCGCAAGAAGTCCATATATCCCACAGTTAATTCTACCTGCGGAATACTATATCGCTTAGCAAAAGCCTCAACTGCAGGTAGTGAGACTATCGGTAGTTCCACACGATAACGAGGATACCTATCGCCTCGTTTTTCATACATCCTGATTTGCGTTCCCATTGCCATAGTGCTGTAAATCTATTTGGTTAATGCTTCTTTAATGCATCCGCAGCCCAACGAAGATACATAGCTGCCTTATCATCAGCCTGAGCTGCATATCGCAGTTGTATTTCATACTTATCTATCTCATTCTCTGCATAGCGAGAGTATGTTTTCGCACGATCCAGGTCTCCTCTTTTAGTGTAATAAGCTGCGTCTCGCTGATACTTCTCAGCTCTCTTCAGGTAGTATTCGGCGTTATCGCGATACCCATCAGCTTTCTTCTGATAGTATTCAGCCTCCCGCTGATAACTCTGAGCCTTCTTTATATAATAATCGCTTTGTGCGAGGACTATGTATACCGAAGTCATTAGTAGCATTAATAGTAGTATTCTTTTCATAGACTTTCATTTTACATTATGAGTAAAAAAAAAGCAGAATCTATCATTAAGATTCTACTTTTAATTATCTACTTTTAATTATCAATCTGTCTATTTAATACTATTCCCTGCCAGATAATTTGGGATCAAAAATCAATTCACAGGAGAGACAGTATGTCCCACTTTCAATTTTCATTTGCGAACAAGGAATTTTTAAGTTCTTTGTAATTTGAATCAATCTTTCTTTGTCTTCTGGAGTAATATTACATCCCAAATAAATATGCGTAATAGCATTGGTTGTCTTTACACATCCTTTGACTATATCAGAAGAGTGTAGTAGAAGTCGAACTTCGTTTTCGTGTTCGTACTGCTTATTCTTAGTCCTTAACACTTCTGCGAGCAGCCCTTCAACATTATCTTCAATTCGGATTGTTTCAGGTGCTGATTCTGTATACTTGACCCTCATCCAAACATTCTCTTGAATATTATTTACAATATCATATGGCTTATATCCATCTAAGATCTGTGAGCTATATTCAACACAGAATCCTTTATGCCCATCAGCATAATAATCCCACATAAGACGATTATCTCTTACTGATAGTTCATCTCCCTCAAATAAGCAATATACATAACGTCTTTTTATTTTTTGTTGTAGGTCATCGAACAATCGCTCATCTTGAGTAAATTTGCCGTCGAATGCATCGCTCAACTGTGCCATAGAGGGAAAGAAAATCTCTTGTTTCTCTAGTGTGGAGATATTTAAATCATCACATTCCCGAAATTTGTAGTAACTCATAGTTTCTTAATATTATTAGCAAATACATCATATATTCCATCTTTTGCATGGAGTTTATAATCCATCTCTATATGGTATGATTTATCTTGCTCTACTTCAAACTCAAAAGGAGTTGATATGATTCCTGATGGAGCATAGGCTGTAAGTTTATGCTTGCCAGGTGATGTTTTACGCCTCAATGTATATCCTTTGATGAAATTACCCGTACCAATCTCCTTATCATCAAGAAGAATCTTGTATGAACCATCAAAATATGGAAGTTTATGTTTTTTCTTATCAAGATGAATTTCCAATTCAACAGATGTCTCTAAAAGTTTTTGTTGGGTATATATTGCAAATCCTTGTCGGAGCCACTGAGAGAATTGAAGTGCGGGGCATAGTTGTTGTGCTTCTACGCTATCTTCATTTAATGACAATGCGGATTGCTGAACGGTATTTGAGGCGACTCGATTATCAGTTTCTAATTTTCCTAATCGTTCCACACGCTTTACCACCTCTTCTGAGAGCAAACGGCGTGCTGGACGGGAATAATTTCCAACGAAGGACAATGCTAAATATTGATTGTCAACCCGAATATTTTGCGATTGTAGTTGTTGCATACCCCATTGTACGACATCGTAATTATAACGAATACAAGCTGCATGCAGTAATGCTCTTTGTAATGTAGATGCTCCTACATATTTAACTGCCACGTCATCAGCATCGTATTCCATCTGTTTGGCAAGTCGAGAATATGCCTTGTTAATGCGGTTACAAATCCATATGGCAAAATAGGTGAACAGCAATAACTGCAACTTCATCTGAGTCTCCCAAGTTCCTTGTTTCTTCAATTCCTTGATAGACACAAATGATCGAGAGAACTGACCGATGGTGTAAACAGATATTGAGTTCTTCATCTCTACTTGAGCATAATGCCCAAACTCGTGATAGAGCATTGCCCGAATCTCGTCATCATCCATCTGTGTCAAAAAGCCCAAACCGACTACCAGATTCCTTTTAGGCTCAAAGAGTATATTTCGCAATTGCGGTTGAATGAATACCGCAGCAGTAGCATCGGGACAAATATAAACTTTACGAATAGGCGATAAATTCAGAGATGTCGTAACTTCGTTTATAATAGAGAATAAGGCAGGATATTCTAATTCTGTTATAGGTTTGAAAGTTTTAGGCAAGGTGGTCTTGAAATGAAATGATTTTACCATTTCCCATAGCAATAGACCTCCAGCCAACGATATAATCGTAAGTTGAACCGGTAATTCATGGTCATTATGGTAACGGATTACATAGTATCCAAACCATAAAGAAGCCAAAGCAACCATTACAAAACAACAACAGCCGATTATGTAAATCATAACCGACTTATTGATATTCTGCTTTAATTCTTCGACTTTACGGTTCATTACTCATTATCCTCTTCTAACTCCTCGTCTGCTGTTTCATCAGCATTACTATCACCTAAGAATCCGGCCATAGCTAATGGTTCATACATTGGTCGTATTGAAGCTGCTGCAACATTTTCCCAAGAAGGGAGTGAAATAATATTATCCGTTGGAAACTCATCAAGAGCCTTACGAGATACATTCAATATCTCAAGCGTGTCAAAATCCATAGCCGCATCGACCATTGCCGATTCTTTATCTGAAAGCATACCTTCAAGATATGCAGCTAATGCCTCATCTGATATTTTATTGAACTGTTTCATAAGCCTCTACTTTTTCATTAAACAATGTCGTTGCTCGCAAAGCAACCATAAAACACTCTTCAAAGACTGCATCTGACATGTTGAACAATACAGTCTTACGCTCCTTCGAGTTTGCTTTACCATCAAGCACTCGACCAAGCAGTTCATAGTTACTTATTTGAATTGTATTATTTTCCATATCCTATTGCAACCATCTGTTTCTGTAAACCTTTTCTCACCCGATTATAACGAGTATAAACATATCCGGCAAATTGCGCATCAGTCTTAGCATCTGTGCTTAAACTTTCATCTTTTGCCATTAAAACTTTTGCCTCATCAAGAATGTCGCCAGGCTTCTCGCCATCTATTAGGATGCGCTGGACTAAGAATCTATCAAAAGGCTGCAACCTTGCGATGATTTTTCCGAAATCCTCCATAAAAAAAGCATCGCTATTCCTGTCGTCCTGCAAGTTCTTAACAAAGGCAATATTCTCGTCTAACGGCAATAGATCCTTGTCTCGTTTATGCTGGAAATATCGAGATGCTATAATCGTCACATACGAATTTAAAGAACAGGTATATTTGAATATCCTTAACTTGTGCCAATCATCAGCTGAGAGGAACTCATAAAATTCCCCTATAAGTTCCTCCGGCGCATGTTTGTGCTGACAAAAGTACTGCCCAATATATATCAACATTGGCTTGCACCGCACAAAGAAGAAATCCTTTATTGTACGGTGGTCGCCATTGATGAGGTTATTTACGATTTGTTGGTCTGTCATATGAACTATGCTATATTGTTCATAACCATAAATTTATTCTATATGTTGGTATATTACATAATATACATTGCTGTTCTAATAAGTACTCTTTTTTCTTCCCGTACCATCACATTGTGAACACTTGATGGTACCAGAGCCTCCACAATTTGGGCAAGGATTATAAACATAACTTCCCATACCTGTATAATTGTTTATAACAAAATCCTGAACATAATGATATCCGCCAGCACCCCATAATCCAGGATATTGACATTGGAATCTTCCGTGTCCACCACAATTCCAACAAGTTGTCCAACCATCCTGCTTGACTGTTATTGAAATTTGTTCATCGCCACAATGTACATATACAGTTCCAGATCGCCTTTCGTTTGAATTTGAGGTACAAGATATTTTGATTTCATCATTACCAATTGCTGTGGCAGACAGCCACGATTCGTACTCATTAATCTCCAAGTTCTTGTGGCTATCATTATAAATAGTTACATACTCATAATCACTTGAAGTTCCAAACTTCACTGTACTTTTTGCAGATCTGAAATTAGTGGGATCACCTTTCTGGGTAACACTTATATCCCGAAGGTCACCATTATTTGATTTTATGGTGATAGTTCCTGATTTGATTTTTCCAGTATTCGCTGGTACTTTTATTTCTAGACGTTTGTCTTCTAAATCTGCATATGCAGTGAGCCAACCTGGAGCGCTATAAACTGACCACGAAGTACCGTCTGTATACACATCAATCGGATAGCACATGTCTTCCGCAGTACCTTCTTCTGCCATAGTTAGACTTGTCTTTTCAACTCTAAAGTATGTAGCTAGACCTGATGCCTGTGATACTTTAACTCTTTCGACATAATCATTGCATCTAATAACAACTTCACCGGTTTTGCTGCCCTCATTATTAGTGCCCGTGGTTAGTACGATAGAAGCGACCATATTGTCCCCATCTTCTGTTATATTCTTTGATACTGAGAACCAAGATGCAGAAGTTGACACTTGTAAATCACAACCATCTGTTGTAGCAGTGATTTGATTTGACGAGCAATTTCCATACTTGTCAAAACTAATTTCAGAAGTATTAGTTTTCAAATAAGTGGGCAAACCAGAACTTTGACTTACCTTGATTGTCTTTGAAATACAATTAAATTTTTTACCAAAGAATGATGAATAGGTATTAACAGTAATATATGCACTCCTTTCGTCATCTGTATTAGGTACAACATTTATTGATAGTGTACCCCCATCTCTATTAACATCTATCCAGTTCGATGACTCTTGTACATCTATATTTATGTCGTTAGCGTCTGTTGAAATGGTTATTGTTTTGTTTCCACCTCTCTTACCCAAAGAGACATCGCCAGAAACATCAAGGTATGACACAGGGAAGTAGTTAATTAAGCATACAACAATGGCTATTACAATAGCAATAATCAGTAGTATAATATTACGTATTTTCCTTGCTTTCTTTTTATTAGCAAGGATACCTTTAGCCTCTTGTATAAATCTACCGCTCGGATATTTTTTGATGTAACTTTCAAGACCAGAGATAGAATTCTGGTTTGTTTTATAAAAAGCAAGCTCTTCCGCTTGTGCTTTTAATTGCGCAACTCTTTGTGAGGCTTCACTTCTATGTAAGCCATCTATCCACAATTCAAGGTATTTCTCGAATTGCTCTATCGTAGAACACGACTTAAAAGCAGACATGTCGGCATCGACCAATGACTTCAATCTGTCGACAATTTCCTGTGGACCGCTAATGTTTTCTAGAATTGTAGGCAACTGCTGGCTTTCGATATTCAATTCAGCACAGCATTCGCTAATACTTAGCTCATCAATTTTTTTGTATTCCATATATATGTTATTTTAATTATTATCGGTTAAGTTGCAACAAAGAACTACATATTATTCTAATAATTCTACGACGTTTTTTTAGAGAACATATTAATAACGGTAATGTTATTGGCAGTAACAAACATAAGGGATATATCCATACAACAAGTACTATTAGAAGAATTGGAAGTTTTACAGTGATGATGTTATCCTGTAGTCCAATTCTCACATTAGGGAATATGGACAACAAACCATTCTTTTTAAGATTGAGTTTCCCATATCCGTTGTTTATTAATATGTCAATTATGAAGTCCATACTTATATTGTCAGGCACATTAATTACACCTTTTTTCTGTAAAAATGGCATAACAAACTCTCCTTTATCTCGTGCACAAGATGATAATAATGGATTTGCGGTGGAATTTACACATAATAAGAAAGCCTCTGAATATCGTTTTGTAGCAAATAAACGATTGAACTGTTTAATAAACTCTTTTTGCACATCTAAACATTCCTCTTTGTCTGCCTCATTAATTTGAGATAATTCTAACATCCGTTCAGAAACATTTTTAGCAAACTCACCATTGGGATTTGTATCCAAATACTCTTGACATTCGGCCAATGTAAAGTCATTTATAGATTTTATCTTCATATTACAAACTGCGTAATTTTCTAATTCTATGAATAATAAATTATTTACCAGTTAAATTCCTTTTGCAACCAGCGCCCCAATGCTAATCCCGCAGGGTAAATGATATATCTATACTTATTCCACCAATTATAAGGCAGGATTTCATTAAGAATAGTTATTATAATTGTTCCGACGACCAAAACAACGACTATAATACCAATCCACGCAAAAATTGTTTTTACAATATCATTTGAAGTGTTTGTTTGAGCAGCGGAAGACACCACATTCCCAGAATCCCTTTTACCCTCACTTTGGGGTTTGCGAATTTTCTTAGTTTCTGATTTATTTGTACTTTCCTTTGGTTTGTCTTGTTGTGCTTTCGCAAGTTCTTTAAGATGTCTTTTTACCTCTATAAGATGTTCCCCATACGGATATTTGCTGATATACAATTCGCAATCAGCAATAGTAAATTCTTCTATTTGTTTGTGTTTAAATGGGTTCATTTACTTCTTTTGTGTTATTGTTAGGGTATCGTTATATTGACCATACTTCGCTGTAATTATGGCCTCTCTTCTTCCGTCAGACTCGTATGGTTGTACTTGAAGTATTAAGTTCGGAGTTTTACTTATGACCTTTACCCAATCAACATTTGGAATAAAATCTACATTAGTGTATGACTTATTATATTCCACAACCAACGATTGACGCCCCTCAACTCCTACGACAATTTCAGAGTTAAGAAACAGACGATTTTCATAAGATGGTTTTGATTCGGATGAAATATTATTGATTACCTCACGCTGATTGGTTTGCTCCTTATCATACCCCATCGTCCCGAAAGATGGACTAGCACAATAGGTATACAATAATCCAAGTAAAAGCAATACGATAACTCCTAATAACACTTTTATCAATAAGTTCTTCTTTTTGATACTTTTTTTGGCTTCTTCAATGTCATATTGTAAATATAGGATTTTTGAATTAGCGTCGTCTAACTCTCTTCTCAATTGTTTGTCCATATCTTCCTCCTCTTTCTTTCTAGTGACAATTCTTGCTTGATCTTTTTCTTTACAAGTTGAACATATCCCAGCTGATGTAAATGCTGAAACATACTCTTTACATTGAGGGCAAAGTTGTTTTACTGTATATGAGCCAGGTGCTACAGCTGAACTTAAACAGTTCATGAATGCCCCTTTCTTATTGGTCGCTTGTTGTATATTGTCATTGTCAATAAGTAAAGAAACATTGTCTAGTGTCAATGCTGCAGATATAATATCTTCCTTATTAGTAGTTCCTAACGACAAACACTTAAATGGATCGGTGTTAATTATGTTGACATTGTCGTTCTGAATTGCTCTAATGAAATTGAAATTACCTGCAATAAATTCATCAACTTGACAGATATGAGCTTCCTTTCTCGTCCAAAATTTAGAAACTTCTAACTCGTATAGTCTACGAAAATATTCAACATCATAAGGCAATTGAATATTATCATATTCAGAAATTACAACTGCGAACATACCAGAAATAGGAGTACCACTATAATCACAATTATACTCTTCCGATAGGATTCGATTAAGACAACATATTCCCCAAACAACATACTCTGGAGTCTTAATAAGAATCCATTTGGGCGTGCTTAATTTACTCTCTATCGAATCTGTAACAGATAATGCTTTCGATTTAATTTCTTTAATTGCAAACTGATCTAGATTAGTGGGTCTGGAAAAGACACAATAATCTAAAAATTTACCCCTGGTATAGCAATAGTGTTGAATTTTCATATCAATCTATCTTAATAACATATTACAGCAGGAACACCTCCTCTGTATAGCTTAATTATATCTGACTTGAACAATCGCTTAATTAATTGGTAAGACTCACTATTAACCTCAACACCCTGAAACAAAGCGAACAAAATGGGTATATGTAGATTCTGAGATGTGTTTAATGATAGTACACCTGTTAATTGTTTCTTTCCCTCTTCATTTTGACAACCAGCATTAAGATTTCTACCTAATGCAACACTAGTGATACCAACAACCATATCATTTCTTTTAGAAAACAAGGTAGGAAGCTCAGAACGCAATAAAGCAATTCCAGCATCTAACTCTTCTTGTGAGAAGATATCTTTTTTCGTAATCACCAACAATATGGGAGTGTTCATGCCCGTTCTTTGTCTACATTTATCAACCAACAGCTCCATGTATTTTATCTGGTTTATAGCTTCAGTTCGAGTAAAATGCTTTTCATTGTCACTGTGGCGATCTTTCTGAATGATGTTGGGATCAATAGCATCTAACAAAGTATAGCCATCTATTAAGAAAATAATGCAACTAGAGTTATTGAATGTTTCATATAACTCATTTCTCTCATCTTGTGCATCATCAGATTTGTCATTCAAGGCTCCGCCTCGGTAATCGTATATGGTAAATGGAAACTGTTTTTGACCATCAATCATAAACTCAAATGGGTATGTCATTGTTTGTTGACTACCTTTTGGCCACCAACCTTTCTCCATATCTTCAATGCCTTCATTGAGGCGAATACATTGCTGCTCGTTAGTAGGAATAATAGAAATACTATCATCGCCACTTTGAATGCCTCGAGATAGAACATTGGCAGCTGCATATAAATAACAAGTTTTACCTGAACGGCTTAACCCTAATAAACAGATATTATTCATTTTTTACATTATTATAATTCAACGACTACTCCTTTAACCTCTTTCAACTCTGGTGCTAATATTGCACAATTGGCCGTTGCGTATTGTGCATCAAATCCACGATTCTTGCTGTTATATGACACTAATGTGCAATGACTTTGCATATATTTCTCAAAAATAGTGTCTATGATGTTGCTATGTGCTCCACCTCCAACAAAGACAACCTCTTCTATATCATTCCAATATTTAGATGATGACTTTAATGCATTGGTACACTCTTCAAAACATTGGTATAGGAATGTTGTCATCTTTTGCTCAAAACTACTGCTGAGAGAATTTCCTTTTGCAGATATATTATTGGGCAGTACGACCTCACCTCCATTATTTGCCATTATCTTTATTCTCTGCATCATTTGCCCTAGTAATGCTATTTCTATACTACTATGAGATGATGTATCATCGCAATCTATCAAAGAGAGCATATCAAATGATGAAAAACCCAAAGTGTTATTAGCATTTTGATACAAACACTTTGCTTTTTCCTGCAGAGTAACTCGGAATGCACTTTCTCCGAAGTCAGCAACAAGCACCAAGTTTGAATCTGGGCTAATTATGCGTTTTAAGACCTCCCCAGCCTGTATAGTTTTCACTTCGCTAAAAACTATTTCAGCAATACTCTTTAACTCTTGATCTACAGTGTTGTTATAGAGCAATACAATTCCGATATTTGAATCGTTATAATGCCTAACAGATGCTTGTTTTATGGTTTCGAAGATTGCTTTTGCAATTAAAGATTTGTGTGCAGAATGTAACCAATCACGCACCTTCATATTAGGATTGCTCACACCAAGCTGTGAGGCATAATCTCCCATTATTACTTTTTTATCTTCAGTAACAACAACCACTGATGATAGTAATGTGGTTGTATAATCACCCATAGGATAAGATAGTCGAACGGAGTTATTACCCTTGTCCAGCACAGAAGCTTTGATAGTAGATGCTCCCAAATCTACAGCTACCCAATTCATAATGAATCCTTTCCGTATATATAATGGTTATAAATTCTTATTTCACGAAGAGCCTTTTCATATTTCTCTTTTTGTTCTTGCAATCTTATCGATAGCAATTCATAAGACTTCGCAATAACGGCATATGGCTCGGACCTAGTTGGCGACAAATCATACCAAGCATTATATTTTGTTTTCCAATAATTCTTGCGTTCTGTGGCAAGTACAATCATCTTAGATATGTCTGTGTCTTCTGCAACATTTAATTTATTTACTGCCGAATGTCCAGATTCTCCACTAATAACAAGAAACTCCTTCATGAAATCATCATCTACTGCAACTGAATTCTCGTATATTCTTAGCAGAAGACTCCATTCTTTTAACTCATGTAAGTCATTCTCAATAGAAGTAATCTTTGAATATAGGGCATTCAAAACATTCATCCTTTCTTGAGAGTCTGCGTTCACTCGATCTTTATTGATAGCTTCAAGCAGTTGTATAACACCTCGCTGAGCTTTAAGCAACTGTGCACGGTCTCCAAAATGAGATACTACAAGTTTTATAAATGTGTCAAATCCAGATTTGCTTCTCAGAATTTGCGACAACTCAGACAATGTGATTTCGGCATTATTTTGTAATGCTCGCACGCACACATAAATACCATATAGTCCATATTTTAGCACTAACTTTTCTCGGTGATTCTTTGATAATTCTAAGAAGTCATATTCCTTGACAAACAGATCTGGGCTAAAAAATAAACGAGTAATACATTTATCATCGAGTCTTGCAAGTTGCTCAAAGGCGACTTTATCTTCATTTGTAATTGTAGATGCAGAAAGTCCCATCAAAGCAGAAACTGGTAATATCCTAAATAAGACTTTATTTACTTCAGAACGGCTAGACAAGGTTCGTTTAATTGCAGAATCTGATGTTTCAATAGGATCGTTGTTTTTCATTATATCCCAATTCATGTCAATCTTGGACAATACACCCAAGGCATTCATAGGGTTTATTGAAAATGACATATTCGTTTCTGAATTTTGAAACTCATTTATCAGCTTAAGGGTATCCTCAGACAAACTCTTGGAAAACAACAAAATTACAGCATCGGGATTGACTGTTTTAAGGAACTCAATGGTATTCTCTGAATCAACTCTGCTTGTTGCATCCAATCCCGGTGTATCAATGATATTGATATATTTCAGCATTTCATAGCTAGAGGTTACTTCTATATATTTCACCTCAGTTTTCAGCGATTGTTGTCCTTGATGAGAAGCCCAATCTGCCCAATCAGTCCTTGCTATCGTCTGCGTTTTGCCACTTTTGAAATGGACAATAATAGGAGCATTATCATCTCCATATTTCAACCAACTGACATTAAATGTCTCTGCCTCGTGTCCAGTTCTTACAACCTCTGCTTTGCCCAATATAGCATTAACGAGCGTTGATTTTGAACTACTGATTCTTCCTACTATTGCCAATTGCATTGGCTCATGCATACGAGAATCTACATCGCATATGGATTTTTGTGTATTACTCATCCATCGCGATGTAGACAAAATCTGTTTGCACTCAGACAAACAATCTGCAATTTTACTATATACTAAACCGTCATTGTGCATTTGTGAATGGATTAGAATAGAGCAACTTCATCTGAGCAGTTATTGTCTCACAAAATTTAGATTTTTGTTCAAGTTCTGCAATAAGCTCCTTATTTTTATGTTCATTTGTTCTACTTTCCTGAATAGATACTTGTAGTGCTTTCATCCTATCTTCGATATCCTTAATAATAGTTTGTAGAACAGATAATAGATTTTGATGAAATTTAGCAAACCTATTATTGGTTTGATTTCTCAAATCAGTTAGTGCAAGATTGATTTTTGGCAATATTTGTTGCTGTATTTCCGCTTTCTTTCTCGTTTCATTTTCGTTGGAAACACTTCTCCATACAAGTCCAACAGCAGCTGCCAATCCAACAGCCCAACCAATTGGACCACTAGCAAGAACGGATACTACTGTGAGAGATAATCCTGCTTTACCTGCAGTAGAAAAAAGCAACTGACTTGTAAAAGAGTTGAGCTCTTTAAAATCTCCAGTCATTAATGACATATTGCTACCAACAGTATCTGCGATATCTGATTGGATTTTCTCTGAAATACCTTTAAATGCGGATTCTATTCGTTCATCTACATCATACGACAACTGTCGTAAACGGTCGTTAATTTGAGCAACAAGCCATTTACCATCGTTATTAAGTCCCTTTTCACTAGCCAACAATGTATTAAACTCAACAGAAGTCAATTCTCCGCCACGAGTAGATATTAAGTTTGCCACATCATTCCGAGCATCTTCAAATATTGAATTTATTTGCAATCGAGTCTGAGATGTTGGAGTTTCTAATTCCTTTCGGTAAGAAGCTAACGCAATCTGCTGCCTCATTAATTCTTCCAATTCTTTTTGTTTTTCGTCTGAACTCTGATTAAGAGCATTGATTTCGTTAGATATAGCTACGGAAGCATTATTTAACTCTGCGATTATAAAGTCTCTAATTTTTTTATACTGAAATTTTCTACTGGCTTTTACTTGCGAAATAACACCTGTTAGCACGGCGTCTTTGTTTGACTTTTGCAAAAATTCTTCATCCTCTAACGCTGTGTATAGTTCCCAATATTTTGCCGATGTAGGAATGATTTGAGGACATATTGAATCAGCAAACTCAAGTTTTACCTTGTCAAGGTGAATGTTCAATGTTTCGCTCAACAATAAATCACATTTATTAACCAATAATACACATGGCTTATTAATAGGTTGAATATGTTCTATGTAGAATGTCTTTTCCGAGTCTGTAAGAGGTTCGGCTGGATCTGTCACAAAAACAATTACATCAGCTTTGGGCAATGCCATATGCGTCAAAATTGCATGACGAGGATCAAGTCCTCCAATACCAGGAGTGTCAATAATTGTAATTCCATTTTTCAAGAATGGGCATGGATACGACAACTCTACGAGTACTGTATTGTCAATGTCAAGTACATCTCCCATCGTGTATTTTTGTATGTCATCCCATTCTATCTCCTCAGACTTTAATGATTCCATCAAGGTCGGCACTGGCGATTCACCTATTTTGAAACTATCTGGACTTATGGCGTTAGCGGCATCCAATATGTTACCATAATACCTAACTGCTTTTTTTACTGCTCCATACTTGATTGTGGTGATTACTGATGTAGCAATACCGGTATCAGTTGGGCACAATTCAGCTCCGATTATAGCATTAACAAGGCTAGACTTTCCTCTTTTGAATTCACCACAGAATAATACTGTAGCAGAATCTTCGGTAGTTGTAATAGCCTTATCAATCTCCGAAACTATGCTTTTCTTTCCATATGTTTCAAGGGTCGGCGCAATCTGTTTAAGAAAGCTTCTGAGTTTATCTGCATCAGTCTTCATTTCACATATACATTAAAAAGTCAGTAGAATAATCCATACAATTGCAATCACAATAGCTCATAATATCTAACTGCTGTTGACAAAGAGCCATTGAGTTGAAATCACCGATAGCATTAAATTGGCTCATACAATCATTGTAGAACATATTGTAATCTACTCCCATACCAGCTAATGCGAATCTATCAAAATCCATCGGCATATTATATCCCATTGGTTGAATGTCACACCAATTAATGTCGTTGAAGCCATCAAAGCAAGTAGGACGCATATAGTCATTAACCAATCCACAGTCTAAATAATCATTAAACATGTAGTTATCCGAGAAGATATCATTAAATCCAATGTTATTGTTGGCGAAATCAAAGTATGCATTGGTTAAAGATGTCATTGGAGACATGGTTGGCATAGGAGGAACGAAGCTACCTACAGGTGGAACAAAATCGCCCATAGGCATAAATGGAGGAAGTCCCATGCTGATGTCGTTGAATATTTGGAAATCAGGATAACTTACTCCTGCTACATCAGGTATATGACCCAACTCTTGGTCGAAGTTTTGCATGCCTTCAGCAAATTCCGGCGCAGACATATCGGTTGATACCATATAGCAATTGGCATCAGACCAAGCGTCCATAAATTGATCCAGTGGATATGGTTTGCCATCATCTCCACTTCCCGGATCCTTAACAATGACCTGAATGTTATTAGGGTCAGAAGTGTCTATCCCTGCAACAATTAAAGTATGATTGCCTCCTGGCTCTCCAAAGAAATCGTTATACCAGTTTTTTAATTTGTCACTAATAGAATCATTATGCCACATCTCATTAGCATCAAGTCCAACAATCACTTTATGACCTTGAGCTAATTCATTGACAAGATTGAAAACATTTGCTCCCTCTTGTCTTGTTACGGGAATATTCGCCAACTCAAGAAGATTTCCAACATCCTGAGGGGCTGTTCCTCCATTATACCAACCGTTTACTGCTGCGGTTTGTACTAAATCTACTTCTGAAACCTCAATTCCAAAATCATTCAATATGAGTTGCTGGGACTTAATTGCGCACGAATCTGGAAAGATCTGCTGTACTTCTGGGTTATAAAAATCTGCCATTTTCTTTTAAGTATTGGTTTCTTTTATGAGGTGTGGAAATTATGAAATCTATCACAGAAAGGATTATAAGTTTTTCCACCATTTCTTTATTTTGGCAAAATACTCTTCACTGTGTTGCCCTAAATGAATAGCACCATGACGCAACAATTCTTGAATCTTATCAGGATTTGATGCAATCCATTGCTGAACAGTCTGTCCTGCAGATGCGGCTAATTGCTGAATATATTGCAAAATTTGTGGAGGTATCATAACTTTACTTATTAAGTAATAATCTCTTGTTAAGAGACAAACCATAGATCATTATCTGTTGCATTTCAATCGTATAATTATAGAACCTATGTGCATTTGCTAAACAATTCGATATTATTTTCTTATGCCCAATTTTTTTCTTGATAAATTAGCCTTTAATTGCGATATTTTGCGTAATTTTGCAATGTGTAATTTGTCTCTTAACAAGAGATTGTTGAATTTGCTAAACATCTCATAGCGAATTAAGAATCATACTATTAGCCTTATCTACTACAGAGGTATCAAGTGAAGCCAAATAAATCTGAGTTGTTATTTCGGAATCGTGTCCCATTCCTTCACTGATTACTGATATTGGTACATTCTTGTTCTTCGCCACACTTGCCCACGAATGCCTTGCTACATACATTGTAAGAGGTAGTTGAACACCTATTATCTTGCCAATGTCTTTGAGTTTGCGATTAATGAGATACATCGCATTCTGATACTGTGTGCGTTCATCGCCATTCATTGGCTTTATTATAGGTAACAGGTATTCCGATAGTGGACTATCGTACTTATCCACAATCTCCTGCATACACTTCTCCCAACGGATGAAGAGTTGTTGCCCGGTTTTGCGTCTGCGATATGATAGTATGCCATTGGATAGATCTTTCTTCTTAAGATATGCCATATCAATGAACGACATTCCACGAGTGTAGAACGAGAAGAGAAACATATCACGAGCAAAATCCAACGATGGTTGCAATGACAGGTCGAGATTCTTAATCTGCTTGATAGCTTTTAATGGGATTGCTCGCTTGACCGTTTTATCAATACCCGTATAAACGTGTTTGAATGGGTTTCGATTAGTGGTTAAATCTTTTTCAACTGCACGATTATAGACAGCCCGGAGTATTCGCATATAGAAAGAGGTGCTGTTCTTGGTCAATCCTCGACCTCGTAAATAAGCCTCATACATCAACATTAAATCCGAATCAATATCTTCCAATAGCACATCTTTATCCTCTCTAAACTGCATAAAACTTTTGAGCGTACAACGATAGGTTTCTGATGTGCGTTGCTTGCCCATTTGTTGCAATTTAGCAATAACACCCAGCATAAAGTTGAATAACGATTGTTCGTTGTCTTGCTTTTGAAATGTAGCAATAATATCATCGGCTGTATATTTTACTCGCTTATTCTCTAATTGGTTGATGATGGATTGTAGCCGCTTAATATCCCAATCAATTAGCTCTTCGATGGATTGTAGATAGTTCTGTCGGCTGTCATTGGTGGCGATTATTACATTGTTATCTTCGTCCCATTCGCACATAAAGAGTCGGTAATCCGTCTTTAGTTGACGGATTACACGATTCTGAATGATTTGATAATAGATTGTTCCCTCCTTATTTTCGCTTGTTGAGGGTCGAAACTTTACCTTGATACTTGCCATAGGCTCACGGTTTTGATTTTTTGTTTGGGTTATCCTTTGGCTGCTCTTGCTTGTCCTTGATGGACTTGGCCTTGCTCTCCTGTTCCTTTGCTGCCTGCTCCTTGAGCCTTGCTTGTTCGGCAAGAGCAGCTTGTTTGCGAACGGCCTCTTCATAGGTCTCCACATCCTCACGCATCTGCTCGATTGCTTCGTTGTTGCGGTTGAGTTCAAAGATATCCTCCAAAGTGGCTATCTGCTCTGCCGAGGCATCGCCTTTCATCTTGATATAGCGATATTTGAGAGAGTCATCCTCTTCATCCTTGTTTCGCTGCGACTCAAAGTAATATGAAGACGCTAAGAATGCGATGACAATGGTATTGAGTGTAAGCATAAACCAATCAAGTTTGGAATTGAAGTTCAAATTGAAATTATAGTCATTCTCTCTATGGAGAACTTTGGACTCCTCAATCATCGGTATAAGTGATGCTGTCAACTTTTTAAGGTTCTCAAACTCGTTTTGAATGGCTACAAATTCGGGCTTATTCTTACTTGAAACACCCTTTACATTGTCATTGACAACACCGAGATTTTCACTCAGAGTCTTTGTAAGTTCTTGAATCTTGCGTTCTGTGTACTTACAATTAGCACCTGTAGCATTTTCTACAAGAGCCTTAATTTCTTGAACTAATACAGTGTTGTCCACATTAGGAACTGTGAAATCACCTTCACTCCGTTGAAACTTTTGCAATTCAATTAATGCAGTTTCGATTCTCTCCAAGCATCCGTAGATGCCTTCCATAAACGACTCGTGGTCGTTGTGGTTAAAGTTTTTATTACTCATATCAATTTGTTTTAAGTGTGAAAAATTTGTTTGTTTAGAATCTTATTCCTCGATTCTTCTTTCGCTCCTTCTTCTTTTGTTTCTGCCAAGAAGGTACTTGCTCATCCTCTGGTGGAGCATCCGATGGAGTCAATAAGCCCAATCCATTGCTTTCAATAAGGCTATTAGTAACACTGTAATTTTGCTCTGCTTCTTGCCTTATCGGTTGCTGTTTAGGCTCAATTTCGGCTTGTATTTTCGGCATATCCCAACTTAATTGTTTATCAAGTTTTGAATAGCTGAACTGTCTGCTCACATCGGAAGCCTTGAAAGTGTAATCGTCTTTGGTGAAACTCAACCCCTCATTCTTACCCGTTCTGCGGTTAATCTTGAAGGTCATTCCTATACCTTGCTTTTGAAGTTGGTTACCCAAATCCCACCAAGTCCGACTCCGTTTCAATGCAGCCTTAACAGCATTATGAATCTCGTACTTCACCCGTTCAGGATTGTGGAGTTTCCTCACATTAGTCTTGCTCTTATCCTCTGCGTAGGTCAATCCATACTTGTCTTTTAGCTTCTTCGTTGCAATCTCATTACGCTTGAAATCGTTCTGCGAAGAGATTACCTTACCATCGTAGTTGATGCGATTATATACCAAGTGACAATGCGGATTGTCGGTGTTATGATGCCTTACCAAAATGAATTGGGTATTCTTAATGCCCATCAGTTCCATATACTCCAATGCGATTTTAGCCATAAATTCATCACTTAATCGTGGCGCATCTTCTGGCTTAAAACTCAAAGCAATATGTCCTAACGGTTGCTTAATCTTCGGATTTAAGAGGCGTTGATAGTTGAAACTATCAATCATTTCTCTATTGCTTCCGAGCAGTACTCCATCCGATGCTATGATTTCGGCATTGTCTTTTCCCATCACATAGCGTATGCAACCACCAAAGGATTTACCCTTCTTGATTTTGCCTATCATCGACACCTCCTTTCTTCGGTTTTGTAGTCGCTTAATACCTCCTTCAACTTGGCAAGCAGTTCCATCACTACATTCTTCGTTCGATAGAATCCCGTCTGATGCGACAGTTTTGTCAGTTGATTAAGGTTATTTGCCATACCCGTAAGGTTGCGGATTACGGTTGCATCCTCAGCCGAATGTTTGGCTACTATTCGGGCATCAAAAGCTGCGTCTCTTATATACTCGGCAAGCGTGCGGTTGGCATTCTTGCTTCGGTGGCGTAGCTTCTCATAGTCGGGCTTCGAGAACTTCACCGTTACCGACTTTGTAAGTCTTTTCAGAGTGCTTACCTGTGGTCTGCCTCTGGGCTTTGATTTGTTTGTTTTCTTATAATTCATCATTGCGATTTTTTTACTTGGTTATTGATTTTCAATTCGGCTTTTCACAATCTGCGACCATCGGGAGCGGATTGCCTCCACTTGGGAGTGGAGCGAGGTTTTTCGGGTGCAATGGCGGCTTGTCCGACATTTTTCGGCATCCCGAAAGATAACCTCGCTACACCCCAAGACCGAGGTCTTGCTGCGTCCACCGTCATTGACGGTTTTCGATGGTTTCGATTGCTTCTTCTGATTCGATTGCCGCAATGCAGTCCGTTCAAACTGCCGTTGGGCTGTAGGGTTGGCATTACTGCATGTAGTCCTACTTTACATCCCTTTCCAATGCTCGAAATCTTCTGAATAGAGTTCGATGTGGTGGCGAACGATGTTCTCCAACAGCCCCGACATACTCATTCTATCCTCACCGATTTTGCAGGCGAACTTATCGAGCATCTTACGCAACTTGCCACTGATGAACACCGGTTTGCGGTCTTCAATCTTATAAGGCCGCATAAAGGTGTTGCGGTACTCCTCCAATGATAGCTTGCGTTGCTTACTGCTCACTCTGCGTTGGATGGGTGATGTCGGTGGCTGTTCCTCGGCATTAACAATAGGTGAAATCTCTGTAGCCACCTCTGCAACGGAAGACGCTGCTTCCGTTTGGGCTTGTTTTGCTACTGACGGTAGAGGCTCTGGCAGAATGTCGTCAATGGATGATCCTACGGATTCCATTGTTTGCAAATTCTCCATATCTGAGCTATTACCCTTATCACTCCTGTAAAAAGACCTTGTAGTCATTTGGTCGATAATTTCTTGACACTGTTCTTGTGTCAACTCAACTTGTTTTTTCTTCATACTTATCACTTTTTGAATGTTCAACAATATGGTCTTTGTGCACAATCTTGACCGATTATCTGCTGCAAAGAAAATATGCATA
>ENA-OVGB01000735-OVGB01000735.1-human-gut-metagenome-genome-assembly--contig:-NODE-735-length-35282-cov-3.585971_pt1 | contig 35282 bp, 36 predicted proteins | sample MGYA00237767_ERZ505413 | MGnify/ENA primary metagenome ERZ505413 (study PRJEB26158, sample SAMN06016410) | human gut metagenome | biome: human gut; feature: ankylosing spondylitis patient; material...
GCTATCCCGGCATAGGCAAGGACGCCGTGGATCTTGAGAACATGCCGCTTCTGGCCGACGGGGAAGGTCCTGTGGGAAGTCCCACCAGTGATTCCACGCGGGCCATGGTCACGTCGGACAGCCGCAGATTTTTGACGGTCATATATTGCTTTTCGTCCCGCAAGGCACTGGCTGATGCGCTTTTGCTTGCCTGTTCCCGGTTTCAGACGCTGGCCGGAGCCGAAGAACTCGATTCCGGCGTGATTGAGAGAGCTTTTTGATGGATGTGAACTTCAGTGATCGCGGGTTCTGGATAGGCACGGTCTACTGCGTGCTTGCCGCGCTGGCCTGGGCCATCATCGGACCCGTTTCCCGCGTATGCTTCGCGGAAGGCATGGAGCCCACTTCCGTGGCGTTCTGGCGCATGGCCATATCCGGAGCCTGTTTTCTTGTGCATGCGCTGCTTCGCGGCGGCATGCACGCCACGCGTCGGGATTTTGTGAGCATGGTGCTTTTCGGTGCCGTCAATGTCTCTCTGGTGATCCTTTCCCTTCAGATAGCCATTCAGAAGAGCGGGGGAGCCATCGCCATCATCCTCATGTTCACGGCTCCGGCATGGGTGGCCTTCTTTTCGCGCATACTGTTCCATGAGGCCATCAACTCCTCCAAGATGACGGCCCTTGCCCTGGCCATGGTGGGGACCAGTCTCGTCTGCCTGTCCGGAGGCAGTCTCGGCAAGGAGGTGTCCTATGTCGGCATAGGCTGCGGCCTTCTTTCGGGATTCACCTACGCCTTCCAGTTCCTGTTCTTCACCTGGTACAAGGATCGTTATTCCACGCAGGCGCTGTTTGCCTTTACCTTCATTCCTGCGGCTCTGGTGCTGTCGGTTTTTGCCACGTTCAGGCCCGTGTCCCTGCATGCCGCCGCGGCGCTCTTCGTGCTCAGTTTCGTGTCCACCTATGTTTCCTATTTCTGGTACGGACAGTCGCTGCGTTATCTGTCTCCCGTTCAGGCGGCCATTCTGGGCAATCTTGAACCGGTGGTCAGCACGCTGCTGTGCTGGTGGATCTGGAACGAGAATTTTTCTCCCGTCGGATGGGTGGGCTGTGCTCTGGTCATAGGTTCGGTGCTGCTGCTCACGCTGAAGAAGCACTGATGCAGGTTTCAGAGAACGGCATACGGCCCTCCGGGAGTCCCCGGAGGGCTTTTTTTCATCCGAATTTCAGAGAATGGTCAGGTTGCCGAGAAAAAGATAGGCAAAGCCGAAGTAGATGAACACGCCGAGCAGATCCATGACGGACGTGATGAGCGGCGAGGAAAGCGTGGCAGGGTCGGTGCCGAGACGGCGCGCAAGGAAGGGCAGAAGAAGTCCGATGACGCCTCCGGCCGCAGTGCATACGAACATGCTGAGTCCCACGGTGAGCAGCACATCGAGACCCGTCCCCTTGGAGAAACGGGCGAGGATGCCTTCCAGAACGGCCACGGTAAGTCCGAGGGCGCAGGCCACGGGAAGCTCCCGCCGAAGCACGCGCCACACATCCTTCCAGCAGAGACTCACGTCTCCTACGGCCATGGCACGTATGACCAGCGTGGCGGACTGGCTTCCCGTATTGCCGCCCATGTCCACGATGGGAGCGATGAAGGCCGCGAGCACGATGACATGGGAAAGGATTTCTTCCTGGGCGGCAACGAAGCTGCTTGTGATGACGCCGAACACGGTGAGGAAGATCAGCCAGAAGACACGTACCTTGAACATGACGGACAGGGGGGAGGCCAGGATATCGAGGTCCGAGTCCTCGGCTGTGGCCGTGCCGCCGAAGCGGGCGAGCCTTGAGGCGTCCAGTTCCTTTTCCATGTCCATGGCATCGTCCACGGTGAGGATGCCCATCATGGCGTTGTTTTCATCCATGACGGGCAGCGCCAGAAGATCGTAGCGGCGTATCATTTCCGTGGAGCGTTCACGGGGCCATGAGGCACGGGCGAAAACGGGGCTGCGGCGCATGATGCTTTCCATGGTGGCGTCATCGTCGGCCAGGAGCAGTTCGCGCAGCGACACGGTGCCGAGCAGATGCCGGTTCTTGTCGAGCACATAGACGATATAGACGGTTTCGCTGCTTCTCGCTGCGGCCCGCACGGTTTTCAGTGCGGCCGAAACGCGGGTTTCCGGCAGAACGGAGAGGTATTCGGAGGTGGTGGCGGCCCCTGTGCTTTCTTCTGGAAACGCGGCAAGCTGAAGAATGTCGTTCCGCACATCGGGAGAGAGCAGGGAGAGAAGCTTTTGCCGGGAGTCCGGGGCAAGCAGCGCATAGAGGTCGGCGCGGTCATCCGCAGGCAGATGTTCAAACAGCGTGGCGGCGCCGGCGGAATCCATGGCATGGAAAAGTTCTTTTTGCCGTTCCTCGGAAAAGTAGCCGAACACGGCGGCGGAGGTTTCGGCGTCCAGTCGGGCAAGAAGGGCGAGCGCGGCCGGGACGGAAAGAGAGGAGAGTTCGTCCGCCACGTCGGAGGGGTGAGTCTTCAGAGCGAATTCCGTAAAGTCGCGGGCATGACGGGCCTGGCGGAGTTCATCGGCGGAGTGCAGGATATCGTTACGGGTCATGACTGTTGTCCTCTTTGATCTCTGAGGTTGCGGGAGAAGAAACACTGAACGTCGAAGGGCTGCGGAAGGTACTGTGGCTGTCCATGGAAAGGCTCCTTTGGGTAAGGGGGATGAGAAGGACCGGAGACCAGAGTCCCCGGAGAACAGGTATGGGAAGCGCTCGCCCGGTGACGGGCGCAACCTGAGTGTCTTCCTCGACAACGAGGACGCGCATGAAGAGGCGTCCGAAGCTGTTCGGAGAAGAAGCGGTCAGAGCGAGGGAGGGATAACGAGACGCGTCGGAAGATGCGGCAGCTCAGGGAAGCGCCGCAGACAAAGACGGAAGAGAAGAAGGGAAAGCATGAGGACCTCCTCGTCAGGCTGAACGGCCTGCGGGAGGAGAGGGGCGCAAGGTCGTCAGCTCAGTCTGTTGAAGATGGGGCAAAAGCTACTGTGACTGTCGGACGACATGGAAACTCCCTTGCGAAGATGGTTTCGATGCGGCCAAATAGCCTGAAAAAACTTGATTTGTCAAGTGCCGACTGCCGCTTGCCGCTGTGAGCCGCCTGGTGCCGTCCGTTTGCGCGACAGCGCGGGAGGCATGTCCGGCGCAGGCGCTGTCGGAAAGCGGGAAAATCTGTTTTTCCGGGAAACATGAGGAGAACACAAAAAAAGCCCGCGTCCGAAAAGGACGCGGGCCGAACAGCCTGCGGGACCGGAGAATCAGGCCTTCTGCGCCTTGATCCAGGCCATGGCCTCGGGCAGGTTCAGTGTGCCCTCGTAGATGGCTCGACCGGAAATGGCTCCCTGAAGATTGGCGTTCACGCTGAGGGGATAGAGTGCCTTGATGTCTTCGAGCGTGGCCACGCCTCCGGCGGCAACGACGGGAACGGGACTCGTTTCGGCAAGGTGGGAGAGCATGGGCATATTCACGCCGCTCTGCATGCCGTCGCGGGCGATGTCGGTATAGATGATGAAGGCTGTGCCGTCGCCCACGAGGCGGGGCATGACCTCATCCACGGTAAGGCCTGCGTCGGTCACCCAGCCCCGGGTCTTGAGCCGTCCGTCCACGGCATCGAGCGAGACGCCTATCTTTCCGGGGAACAGCGAGCAGAGCCTTGCGTATTCCTGCGGCTTTTCCAGAGCCATGGTGCCGATGATGAGACGCGTGACGCCGGCGTCGAACCACATGCGCGCGGCGTCTTCATCGCGCACGCCGCCGCCGAGTTCGATGGGAATGTCGAGACTTGCGCTGATGCGCGAGACGAGCTCGGCATTCACGCTTCTGCCCTGAAAGGCTCCGTCAAGATCGATGAGGTGCAGCCATTCGGCGCCCTGTTTCTGCCAGTGCAGAGCCGCGGCCACGGGATCGTCGCTGAATACGGTGGATTCGTCGGCTTTTCCCTGTTTCAGACGCACGGCCTTGCCGTTCTGAAGATCGACAGCGGGGAAGATGATCATAAGCCGAACTCCTTGACGGCCTTGTCCATGCCTTCGGCGGCAAGTTCCTTTGCCGTGACCCAGCTGCCGCCGCGCTTGAAGAAGGTGCCGATTTGGGTGATGTCGCTGGCAAGGGGCTTCTGCTCCTCGGCAAAGTGACAGCGCATGACGAGACTGACGGGCTCGCGGGCGTCGATGAGATAGAAGTCCTCGTTGACGGCGGCGGCGGAAACGACGCCCGCCTTGCCGCCCACGCGTTCCTGCATGGTGATGACATGCGGCACGACGATCATGTCCGCACCTGCGGCCCGGGCGCGCTCGGCCCAGGTGACGAGGGCGTTGCGGCGTCCGCGCGAATCTCTGGCCATGTCGCCCTGAATGTCGGCGTCGGTCAGAAAGACGTAGCGGTGAAGGCCGGGATGCAGCTTTTCACGAAGCAGGGCGTCAAGCTCGCTCAGGGTCTGCGCGGAAATTTTTTTCTGGTCTTCCGGAATGAAGCCGGAAAGAAGATCGGTGGTCTGCGTGGGCTGCGTGAAGGGCGCAACGGCCACGACAAGGTCGGGCATGATGAGACGCTGCTGTTCGTCGGCCTTCTGGCAGCCTCCGAGCAGGCAGAGACAAAGCAGGGCAAGAAGAAAATGGCGGAAATGCATCAGTCGAGGCTCCCCTTGGTGCTGGGCATGCGGTCGTCGCTGCGTCGTACAGCCTGCGCCAGCGCAAGGCCCAGTCCCTTGGCGGCGGATTCCAGCAGGTGATGTCCGTTCTTGCCGTACTGGAACGAGATGTGAAGGTTGCACTGAGCCGCGGAGGCCAGCGCCTTGTAGAATTCCCGCCATACGTCCTTTTCCTCGCCGGCCATGACCGGGGGAAGCAGCTCGTCGCCGCGGAATTCCAGCCACGGACGGCCCGAAAGGTCCACGGTCACGTCGGCGAGAGCCTCGTCCATGGGAACTCTGGCCCAGCCTGCGCGGGTTATGCCCTTTCTGTCTCCGAGCGCGTCGCGCAGCGCCTTGCCGAGACACAGGGCCACGTCTTCGGTGGTGTGATGCGCATCGACGTGCATGTCGCCGGAACAGGTGAGGCACAGGTCGAATCTGGCCCAGAAGGCCAGAAGCGTGATCATGTGGTCGAGCATGCCGAAACCGGTGGACACGGTGGTCTGTCCGGTGCCGTCCAGAGTCAGTTCCAGTCTTACGGAAGTTTCTCCCGTGGCGCGCGATATCGTTGCGCTGCGGATGACGTCATTTGAAGTCATCAGGCGTCCTCCTTGTCGTCCTTGTTTTCCGGCTTGTCTTCCTTCTTCCTGTAGGCCATGGCCGACACGTAGATGCTGACTTCATAGAGCAGCAGCATGGGAATGGCCATGAGACACTGGGAAAACACGTCGGGAGGCGTGAGAATGGCGGCCACGATGAATATGACCAGAATGGCATAGCGGCGGGAACGACGCATGAAGTCCGGAGTGAGCAGGCCGAACCGCGACAGGAAGTACGCGAACAGCGGCATTTCAAACACCACGCCGAAGGCGATGAGAAGCTTGAGGGCGAAGCTGAGGTATTCTTCCACCGAAATCATGGGAACGATGGTTTCGGACGCAAAGCCCATGAAGAACTGGAAGGCTATGGGGAATACCAGAATGAAGCAGAACGCCGCACCGGCCAGGAAGAAGATGGAGGAGAAGAAGGCGAGCGGCAGCACGGCCTTTTTTTCCTCGCGGTACAGACCGGGAGCAATGAACGCCCACAGCTGATAGAAGGTGAAGGGACTCGTGCCGAACAGCGAGGCCACGAGAGCTACCTTCATGTAGGTGAAGAACGCGCCCTGAGGCGAGGTATAGATGAGCTTGCTGCCCTCGGGCATGCAGGCCTGAAGAGGCGCGGACAGAAAGGCGTACAGCTGTTCGGAAACGCCGTAGAAGGCCACGAAGCCGAGTACGACGATGATGACCATGCGGAACAGACGACGGCGCAGCTCGTTGAGATGGCCGATGATGCTCATGGGCACGTCGTCTTCCGCGCCTTCGGGTTCTTCGTCGTCTTCCTTGTCGGGAGTCTTTTCCGGGGCCTGAAATGCGGCAAAGGCAGGGGCGTTTTCGTAAGGCGGGACGGGCTCACGACTTCCGGCATCCGGCTCATCGCCGTCCTTGCCGTCCTTGCCGTCCTTTTCCTCCGACGGCGCGGCGGAGTCTTCGGAAAAGAGATCGAGCGGGCCGTGAGGACTTCCGTCCTCCGAGATGTCGTCCGCAGGCGCAGATTTTTCCTTGTTCTCTTCCGCCTCGTCGCCCTCGGTTTCTGCGGGGGCGGAGGTCGTTTCTCCGGCGTCGGTTACGGTTTCATCAGCGCCTTTTTCGGCATCGGAGGCGTCGTCGCTTCGGGCGTCGCCGGCCTGAAACTCGTGTCCCGAGGCAGCGGCCGTCGCCGCTGCGGCGTAATAGGAGGCAAGATCGGCAGATGCCTTGGCGGCATCGTCATGACTGTGTTCCCCGCTGGCCGGGGACTGGGAAATATCTTTTTCTTCCATACCGGTGAACCGTTCAGGCCTTGTTTTCCGTGTCCGAAACGGGGCTGCCGGTCGTGCCGGAAGTCGTCTTTTCACTGCCTGCCGCAGCCTTCTTCGCCTTGGCCTTTTCCGCTTCTTCCTCAAAGGCTATTTCCGTATTGAGGGTGCGCTGAAATTCCGTGGACACGCGTCTGAATTCACCCATGGCGCGGCCGAGCGTGTGCGCGATCTTGGGCAGGTTCTTGGGTCCGAGTACGAGAAGGGCCACGACCAGGATGACCAGCAATTCTGTGCTGCCGATGCCAAACATCTATAAAAACTCCTCAAGAGGGTTGTCTCTCCGTCAGCCTTGGACGGTAGCATATCGTTGGTGGGCCTTCAAGTGCATCCTCGACTTGCGCAGGGCCGGTCCTTGCGCCTGACGGGCTGTTTTCCGGCTCTTTCAGGGTTCGAAATGGGCGCGCATAACACGGCCCTTTTCGTCGAACCGCACGCCTTCCTCCTCCAGCAGGTTCCGCTGCCGTCCGTCCGTTCCCGGGCCCTGCGGAAGGCTGCCGTCCTTTCGGACGACGCGCTGCCACGGCACATCCTGAGGACAGACGTGGAGCGCCCAGCCCACCTGACGCGCCATGCGGGGATTGCCCGCAAGAAAGGCGATCTGACCGTAGCTTATGACTTTTCCCCGCGGCACGGAGCGCACGATGTCGTAGACATGTTCGAAGAAGTTCATGGCATGGAGGGCGAAAGGTTGGAAGGCACGCAGGAACCTGTCATAAACGCCGCATCATGACAAGCTCCTCTTCATCCTCCCGCAGAACCTGGAATCCGGCCTTCCGGTAGAGGTTAACGGCGGGATTATCCTTCTGCACGGAGAGCGAGAGCGCACGGAAGCCGTCTTTTTGCAGGCGGGACAGCAAAGAGAGAAGCAGCGAGGTCCCGATGCCCCGTCCGCGATGGGGAGCGAGCACGGCCATGGCCAGTTCCGGAGTTTCGTTATCCGCATGGCCGAATCCCTGCATGAGACGCGCCCAGGCGGCTCCGATCACGCGGCCGTCCGATTCCGCGCAGAGACAGACATCACCGGGGCTCTGGCCGAACTTTTCAATATAGATGTAAAGTTCCGGCCTGCGGACTATGCTCCTCGGCAAAGGCGCGTTTTCCGGTTTTTGAAATACGGCCTCGTAGAGGAAGTCTTCCAGAAGGGGAAATTCTGCGGGATGCATGTCTCTGATGACGGGATTCATGGGCGTATCGTCCGGAAGCGTTTCGGGAAAAAGGGGATGACGGCGAAGTTCCCGGAGGGCGATCTTGCCGAGAGGGACGGAAAAGAGACAGGCACAAAAAAACCCCGGAAGCCGGGCTTCCGGGGCCGGGATGCTTATTCCCACTCGATGGTGGACGGCGGCTTGGAGGAGATGTCGTAAACGACGCGGTTGACGCCCTTCACTTCGTTGATGATGCGGCCGGAAATCTTGGCCAGCAGATCGGCGGGCAGGCGCGCCCAGTCGGCGGTCATGGCGTCCACGCTCTCCACGATGCGCAGGGCGATGACGTGCTCATAGGTACGGCCGTCGCCCATGACGCCCACGGTCTTGAGCGGCAGAAGCACGGCGAAGCCCTGCCAGACCTTGCGGTACCAGCCGGAGGCGCGGAGCTCTTCCATGACGATGACGTCGGCCTTGCGCAGGATTTCCAGGCGCGGCTTCGTCACTTCGCCGATGACGCGGATGGCAAGACCCGGGCCGGGGAAGGGATGACGCCACAGGATGGATTCGGGAATGCCGAGTTCGGCGCCCACGGCGCGCACTTCGTCCTTGAAGAGTTCGCGCAGGGGCTCGATGAGCTTCATGTTCATCTTTTCGGGCAGGCCGCCTACGTTGTGGTGGCTCTTGATGACGGCGCTCGGTCCCTTGTAGGACACGGATTCGATGACGTCGGGATACAGGGTGCCCTGAGCGAGGAACTTCACGTCGTGTCCGGCGTCCTTGATGGCCTTGGCTTCCTTGTCGAACACGTCGATGAAGGTGTGACCGATGATCTTGCGCTTCTTTTCCGGGTCGTCCACGCCGGCAAGCAGATCGAGGAACAGATCGGAGGCCTGAACGTACTTGAGGTTCAGATTGAAGTGCTCGCGCAGGTAGCCCACGACTTCCTCGCCTTCGTTCTGACGCAGCACGCCGTTGTCCACGAAGATGCAGTGCAGCTGCTGGCCTATGGCCTTGTTGAGCAGCACGGCCACCACGGTGGAATCCACGCCGCCGGAAAGGGCGCAGATGACGTGGCTGTCGCCCACGGTTTCCCTGACCTGCTTCACCACGCGCTCCACGAAGGAGCTCATGGACCAGTCGGGAGTGATCTTCGCCACCTTGAAGAGGAAGTTCCGGATCATCTGCGCGCCGTCCTCGGAGTGATGCACTTCGGGATGGAACTGCAGGGCATAGATGCGGCGTTCATCGCAGCTCATGGCGGCCACGTCGAGGGTGGCGGTGCGGCCGGTCACGATGAAGCCGGGCGGAGGCGTCTGCACCTTGTCGCCGTGGGACATCCACACGCGGGAGCTTCTGCCTTCGGCCAGGGAGGCAATGCCGTCCCACAGCGGGCAGTCGGCGACCTTTTCAAAGTCGGCGGGGCCGTATTCGCGGGTTTCGGACTGGGCGAGCACGCCGCCGAGCTCGTGGGCAAGCAGCTGCATGCCGTAGCAGATGCCGAGCACCGGCACGCCGAGTTCAAGCAGGCCCTTGTCGAGACGGGGAGCGTCCTTTTCGCCCACGCTGGCAGGACCGCCGGAAAGGATGATGGCGTCGGGATGCATGGCGGCCACGGCCTCGGCGGAGGTGACGCAGGGATGAATTTCGGAATAGACTCCGGCCTCGCGCACGCGGCGGGCGATGAGCTGGGTGACCTGGGAGCCGAAGTCGAGAATGATGACTTTGGACATGCGATTTCCAGAGATGTTGAGGCCCTGCTCCGCGGGTAGGGCGAAGCAGGGCCGTGACGGTTAGTTTTCGACCTTGTAGTTGGGGGCTTCCTTGGTGATGATGACGTCGTGGACGTGGCTTTCACGCAGGCCGGAAGCGGAGATTTCCACCATGTGGGCCTTCTGATAGAGCTCGTCCAGCGTGGAAGCGCCCAGATAGCCCATGCCGGAGCGCAGGCCGCCCACAAGCTGGAACACGGTGTCGGAAACGGGACCGCGGGCAGGCACGCGGCCCACGATGCCCTCGGGCACCAGCTTCTTGGTGGGGTTCTGGAAATAGCGGTCGGCGCTGCCGGCGCGCATGGCGTCGATGGAGCCCATGCCGCGATAGGTCTTGTAGGCGCGGCCCTGATAGAGAATGGTTTCGCCCGGGCTTTCGTCGGTGCCGGCGAGCATGCTGCCGATCATGACGGTGTGGGCGCCGCAGGCAAGAGCCTTCACGATGTCGCCGGAGAACTTGAGGCCGCCGTCGGCGATGCAGCAGCGGTCGGCTTCACGGGCGGCGCGGCTGCCTTCCATGACGGCCGTCACCTGCGGAACGCCGACGCCGGCGACCACGCGGGTGGTGCAGATGGAGCCGGGTCCGATGCCGACCTTCACGGTGTCGGCGCCGGCCTTGATGAGAGCCTTGGCGCCTTCATAGGTGGCCACGTTGCCCGCGATGAGCTGGCAGTTCGGGAAGGTGGTGCGCAGCATTTCCACGCTGCGGAGCACGTTGGCGGAATGACCGTGTGCACAGTCGAGCACGAGCACGTCCACACCGGCGGCGAGCAGTTCGGAGGCGCGGTATTCGCAGTCCTTGCTGATGCTGACGGCGGCGCCCACGCGCAGACGGCCCTTGTCGTCCTTGCTGGCGTTGGGATACTGCTGCACCTTGTCGATGTCCTTCATGGTGATGAGGCCGCGCAGCTGGCGGTTTTCATCCACGACGAGGAGTTTTTCGATGCGATGGGCATGCAGATGATGCTTGGCTTCTTCAAGCGTGGTACCCACGGGCACGGTCACGAGATTTTCGCGGGTCATCACTTCGCAGACGAGCGTGGTCTGCGGTTCGGTGACGAAACGCACGTCACGGTTGGTCAGAATGCCCACGAGGGCACTGTTCTTCACCACGGGCAGACCGGAAACGCGGAAGTCGGACATGAGGTCGAGGGCATGCTGCACCGTGTCGTCGGGGGCGACGGTGACGGGATCGAGAATCATGCCGCTTTCGGACTTCTTGACCTTTTCCACCTCGAGGCGCTGGCGGGCGACATCCATGTTCTTGTGGATGATGCCTATGCCGCCCTGGCGGGCCATGGAAATGGCCATTTCGGCTTCCGTTACGGTATCCATGGCGGCAGAAATGAAGGGTACGCCGAGTTTTATGCTGGGAGTCAGCCATGCCGACACGTCGACCATGTCCGGGGTGACTTCCGAATATTCGGGAACCAGAAGGACATCGTCGAATGTCAGCGCCTTGCCAAGCACAGTGGCCATATGTTTCCTCCGGGGTTGGATTAAAATCGGAAAAAGATAGGTCAGGATATCTAGGTGCACTGTACCTGTCAACCGCAGGAATAACGTCCTTCTCATGCCGCTTTTCGTTTTCCCGCACCGTGCGGGAAAAAGCGCATGAAAAAAGCCGGAAAGCGTACTTTCCGGCCTTTGAACCAGTGTGGAGATGGCCGCTCGGAAAATCAGCAGCGCAGGTTGGACCCGTGGCTGGAGTTTCTGGAAATGGTCTCTTCCGCGGCGTCGCATTCGGCGGATTCTTCTTCGGGCTTTTCTTCAGCGTCTCCGCAGCGCAGGTTGGAATCGCGGCTGGAGTTTCTGGAGATGGTTTCCTCCGCAGGATCGCATTCGGCGTCGTTCTTCTCGGTCTCGGGCTCGGGAGCGGGAGCGGGAGCGGAAGGCGCGTCGCCGCAGCGCAGATTCGAGCCGCGGCTGGAGTTTCTGGAGATGGTTGCCTCCGCAGGATCGCATTCGGCGTCGTCTTCAGGAGCCGGCTCGGGATCGTTGCAGCGAAGGTTGGAAGCCTGACTGGAATTTCTGGAAATGGTCGCCTCGGCGGCGTCGCATTCATGGTCGGAGACATTGCCGTTCATGGCGTTGCGGAGCCGCTGCTCGTCCTCATGGGAGAGCGAGGTCTGAATGATGGTGCCGCCGGTACCGGCAAGTTCCTGAAGGGCCTTGTCCATGGTGATGCTGCGGAAAAGGATGAACAGCATGGAGCCGCCCGGCTTGAGATTGCTGCCGAGCTCCTTCATGAAGCGGTCGTCGATGCCCACGTCCGCCAGGGCTCCGGAAATGGCACCGGCACCGGCGCCTACGGCCGCGCCGAGCAGGGGATTCATGAAGAGCAGGCCGATGAGCAGTCCCCAGAAGCCTCCGGAAACGGCTCCTGCGCCGGTAAGATTGTGAAGCTGGAGCAGCTTTATCTTGCCGTCCTGCTTGCGGACGGCGATGACGGCGTCTTCAAGGTCGACAAGATATTCCTGCTGCATTTTGAGAAGTCTCAGACGTACTTCTTCAGCCTGAAACTCGTTGGGATAGGCAACGACGACAAGAGTACTCATGGAACCTCCTTTTTTTATAGAGGTAGCATGCCCGTCGACAAAAAGCTATGAGTATGGTGGACAAATGTGCGGCGGCTGCGAAGTTCTTTTGGTCACCAGAACAGAGCTGATGCGGTTGTTGCAGCGGCGTCTGCGGCGGACATGTATGAGAAAAAAGGCGCGTTCAGACCTTTGTCATGTGCAGGATGGGAAAGGGCAGGCCGAGGGCGTCGGTGTCGCTTCGTCCCGACACCGCGAATCCCATGTGCCGGTAGAAGCCTACGGCTTGCGGATTCTCTTCGTTGACATCGACGCGCCGGGCCCCGCGCACCACGGCTTCATTCAGAAGCGCGCCTCCCGTGCCCATGCCCCGGAAGGCGGCGTCGACGAAAAGCATGTCCACGCTTTCGCCGTTCATGCCGAGAAATCCGACGGGCCTTGCGTCCTCCATGGCCACGAAGAGCACGGGAACCTTGCGCAGCTCTTCGAGAACTGTCGGACGCAGCATGATGATGTCCTGATTGGAAAGAAAATCGTGCGTGGCGGCGACTGAGGACTCCCACACGAGCAGCAGGCAGCCGAGCAGGCTTTCCGGGCGTTCATTCACTTCTTCGATGGTCATGACGGGTTCACTGGGCTGAGGTTCGGGGCGCGGGATGCTCCGGGGAATACGAGAACGCACCTCCAGACGGAAGGGCGATGAAAAGGCCATGAAGAGGAGTTCTTCATGGCCCGGCGGATTACTTCTTTTCTCTCTTTGTGTGGGAAGAGCGCAGATGCAGGCGCATGGGGGCATGGCGTATGCCGAACAGGCGGCGCAGGGAACGCTCAAGATAGCGTGCATAGGAAGGCGCCACGCGGTTGGCATCGTTGACGAAGCAGACGAAGGTCGGCGGCTCGCTTTCCGCCTGCGTGAGATAGAAGAACTTGGGACGCACGCGGCGCACCACGGGAGCCTGATGACGGGTGAGCGTCTCTTCCATGGCGCGGTTGAGCAGGCCGGTGGACACGCGGGTACCGCATTCGGCGTAGATGCGCTCGGCAAGAGGAATGAGCTTGCCGAGTCCCTCTCCCGTGCGTGCGGACGTGGGAACGAGGGGCACGTGATAGCAGAAGCTGAGCTCTTCCTGAAGGTTCTTCATGAGCTCGGTGCGCGCCTTCACGGGAATGAGATCGATCTTGTTCACGATGATGAGGAAGGGCGTCTTGCGCTCGTCGAGAAGCTCGATGAGACGCTTGTCCTGCGTGGTGAGTCCTTCGGTGGCGTCCAGCAGAAGGAAGGTCACGTCGGCCTTGGTGGTGCTCTTCAGCGAAGAGTTCACGGAAAAACGTTCCACCGTGTCCGTGATGCGCGAGCGGCGGCGCACGCCGGCGGTATCCACGAAGGTGTAGGTCTTGCCGTTCTTTTCCACGGTGACATCCACGCTGTCGCGCGTGGTGCCGGCCTGATCGCTGACGATCATGCGGTCTTCGCCTATGAAGGCGTTGGTCATGGAGGACTTGCCCGCGTTGGGACGGCCGAGCAGACACAGACGCAGGTGATCCGTCACCTTGCGGCGGCGTATGCCGGGCTTGTCGCGGTCTTCCTCCAGGTCTTCCCTTTCGTCGTCCTTCTCTTCTTCGTCGTTGAACCCGTCATCCTCGGGCAGCATGTCGCGGATCTCCTCTTCGAGCGCCCGCAGATTGTGGCCGTGCTCCGCCGAGCAGGCGATGACGGGAAAGCCGAGTCCGTGGAACTCCGCAAGCATGAGCTCTTCCTTTTCCGCACCGTCCACCTTGTTGACCACCAGCAGTATGGGCTTGTCGCATTTGCGGAGGTACGAGGCAAGATGCTCGTCGAAGGGCATGAGACCGTCGCGGCCGTCTACCACCATGCAGATGACGTCGGCTTCCTTGAGTGCCGCCTCGGCCTGACGCAGAATGTCGGCCTCGAAGCCGCGGATGCCCGCCGGACCTTCGGTCACGGCTTCATGATGATCAAGCGTGATGCCGCCCGTGTCGACGATGGCAAAGTCGCGGCCGTAGCGGGAGCGGACCACGCCTTCCATGCGGTCGCGCGTCACGCCGGGACGGTCATGGGTGATGGCTCGGTTGCTGCGGATGAGGCGGTTGAACAGTGTGGACTTGCCCACATTGGGGCGACCCAGCAGAACGACTTTGGGCATCATGGGCGCACACCTCGAGAAGCGGATATGGTTAAGGCCGGCCGTGCGGCCGCCCGTGCATGAAAAGGGAACTTCGGACGGAACGGAGGCAATCTTTTACGCTCAACTGCGCCGTCTGTCCAACATTTTCAGGATACCCCCTCTGAACAGAGGAAATCAAGCGAAGAAAAATTGTATTATAACATATTGAAATATAATAAAAAATAAAAAAATCCTTGCAATGTTCCGCTAATTCGTCTATAAGAATCGTTCTTTCAGCCAAAGCATAGACATTTCCATATAACGGAGTCCCGCCATGACCCGCAAAGATCGCACGGAAGGTATTTACAGCCGTCGTGAAGTGCTCGACGAGAGTGAACGCCGTCAGTACAACCTCATTCAGCTCAAGGATCTGCTTTCCTACGCCTACCGCTATTCGGAAGACGTGAAAAAGCGTTTCGACCGCGCCCAGTTCAACGTCGAGAAGTTCAAGACGCTCTCCGACCTCAAGCACATTCCCATCCTTAAAAAGAAGGAACTCATTTTTCTGCAGACCATGGGTCCCCGTCTCGGCGGTCTGCTCACCAAGGACATCGGCGAACTGCGCCGCGTGTTCCTTTCTCCCGGACCCATCTTCGATCCGGAAGACCGCAACGACGATTACTGGGGATACACCGAAGCCTTCTATTCCGTGGGCTTCCGTCCCGGCGACGCCGTGCAGGTGACCTTCAACTATCATCTTGCCCCCGCGGGCCTGATGTTTGAAGAGCCTCTGCGCAATCTCGGATGCGCCTCCATTCCCGCCGGTCCCACCGACGCCGCCACGCAGCTCGACATCATGCAGAAGCTGCGCGTTTCCGGCTATGTGGGCACGCCGAGCTTCCTCATGCACCTTGCCCAGCGCGCCGAGGAGAAGGGGCTCAATCTGCGCAAGGATCTCTTCCTTGAAGTGGCCTTCGTCACCGGTGAACGTCTGTCGGAAAAGATCCGCAGCCAGATGGAAAAGAAGTACGACATCATCATGCGTCAGGGCTACGGCACGGCGGATGTGGGCTGCATAGGCTACGAATGCTTCCAGAAGAACGGTCTGCACATTTCCAACCGCTGCTACGTGGAAATCTGCCATCCCGATACGGGTATTCCGCTTAAGGACGGCGAAGTCGGCGAAGTGGTGGTCACGGCCTTCAACAAGACCTATCCTCTGATCCGTCTTGCCACGGGCGACCTCTCCTACATCGACCGCACGCCCTGCTCCTGCGGACGCACCAGCCCCCGCCTCGGCAGCATCGTCGGCCGCGTGGACACCACCGCCCGCATCAAGGGCATGTTCGTCTACCCCCATCAGGTGGAGCAGGTCATGGCCCGCTTCGAGGAAATCAAGCGCTGGCAGATCGAGGTCACCAACCCCGGCGGCGTGGACGAAATGGTGCTCTACATCGAGGCGAGCAACTTCAAGCGCAAGGAAGAGCTCCAGCACCTGTTCCGCGAGCGCATCAAGCTGCGCCCCGAACTGCGTATTCTCGCTCCGGGCAGTCTGCCTCCTCAGATCAAGCCCATCGAAGACAAGCGTGTCTGGGACTGATGTCCGCAGGCGCTTCACGCCTGCGGCGTGAAGGCAGAGTCATGTTTGAAAGGCGACCATCCCCGGGGTGGCCGCCTTTCTTTCTGTGGAGCAGAGACGAAAAACACTGTCCCGGAGGTTGGCGCACCCTGCGGCACACGCTTCGTGAATCTCTCGGAGCGCGCTTCGGGCGGAGCAGAGGGTGGCCATAAGGGAGGCCGTACCCGCGTGTGTTTTTCGGAAGTCTTTTCGTCCCCGGGCAGCGTCGTGTCCGGCAGGGGCATGGCGCAGAGCGAAATGAGGGACGAAAGCGTGTTCCACATATCTTCATTAACGTTATCAGAAAGGAGGAACGTCATGATCCGCAGCTTTGGACCGACCGCGTTTCATCATGAAAATCGGAAGCTCGTGGTCTGGTTCTGCGGAAGGAAGATGAACTTTTTCGAAGAATTTCCAGACCATCTTGACAAAGGGCAAAATTTCACTAAGAATGTCGACATTCGACAGAATGTTCGTGTCACCTTTCATTTTGTGAGGACACTATGGATATCAAAGTTGTTTCCACCTCCGCGGCTCCTGCTGCCATCGGTCCGTATTCCCAGGGAATCCAGGCCGGAGGCATGACGTTCTTCTCCGGTCAGCTCGGTCTTGATCCCGCCACCGGCAAGCTCGCCGAGGGCGGTGTGAAGGCTCAGGCCGAGCAGGCCCTCAAGAACATCGCGGCTCTGCTCGCTTCCGTGGGCGCGACGGCCTCCGACATCGTGAAGACGACCATCTTCCTGGTGGACATCGCGGATTTCGCCGCGGTGAACGAAGTCTACGGCAAGTTTTTTGATGGTGCCTATCCCGCCCGTTCCTGCGTGGCCGTGCATCAGCTTCCGATGAACGGTCTGGTGGAAATCGAGGTCGTGGTAGCCAAGTAACCTGTGCACCCGGGCTTTAGGCGCATGCCTGAGGCCCGGGTTTGTTTTGTCTGCAGGAGGAGTGTCACAAAAGAGAACAAAGCGGCAATGACCGTTCATGTCCGGCACGGCTCCGAAGAAGGAGCAGTCCCCCGGTCGGCATGGATGACTGAGAGATCCAACGTATTTACATTGAGAGTGCTTATGTCAAAACGTTTAGGTCTTCCAGCCCAGATGGGCATCGGTATGGTTCTCGGCATCGCGATCGGTGCCGTGGCTCCCTCCCTCAACATTGAAGCCAGCTGGTTCAAGCCTCTCGGCGATCTGTTCATCACGCTCGTGCGCATGGTTGTGGTTCCGCTGGTGTTCACCACCCTTGTGGCAGGCGCGGCCAGCGTGTGCGACGTGAAGGAACTCGGCCGCGTTGCTTCGAAAACGCTCATCTATTACCTGTTCACCACGGCCGTGGCCGTCGTCGTCGGCCTTGTTCTTGCCAATCTTCTTCGTCCCGGTCTCGGGCTGACGCTTTCCATGGAAAACCTTCAGGTCAAGGAGGTTTCCGCGCCTCCGCTCGTCAAGGTGCTCATGGACATCGTACCCCTGAATCCCATTGATGCCCTGGCCAAGGGCAATATGCTTCAGGTCATCTTCTTCGCCCTGCTCTTCGGTTTTGCGCTCAGCATGCTCGGAGACAGGGGGCGTCCCGCCTTCGTGTTTTTCGACTCCTGCGCCGAGGTCATGATCAAGGTGACCGCCATCGTCATGCATTACGCTCCCATCGGCGTGTTCGGCCTCATGGCCTTCACCGTGGCCAACCACGGACTCGGCGTGCTGCTGCCGCTCATCAAGCTGGTCGGCGTCATGTATCTGGCCTGCATTATTCAGATCCTTCTGGTCTACCTGCCCTGTGCACGCGTGGCCGGACTCACGCCGGGCCATTTCCTGAGAGGGATTTCCGAACCTCTCATGATCGCCTTCTCCACCTGTTCCTCGGCAGCGGCTCTGTCTTCCAATCTGCTTTCCGTGCAGAAGCTCGGCGCCGCCAAGTCCGTGTCCAGCTTCTCCATCCCGCTCGGCAACACCATCAACATGGACGGCGCCGCCATCTATATGGGCGTGGCCGCCATTTTTGCTGCGGAAGTATACGGCATCCCCATGCCCGTGGACAAGCAGCTCACCGTCATTCTGCTTGCCGTGCTGGCCTCCATCGGCTCCATGGGCGTGCCCGGTGCGGCCCTCATCATGATCACCATGGTGTTCACGCAGGTGGGCATCCCGCTGGAAGCCATCGCTCTTATTGCGGGCGTCGACCGCATCATGGACATGGCCCGCACCTCCATCAACGTTCTCGGCGACGCTACCGGAGCGCTGCTGGTTTCCAAGCTGGAAAACAACGGCGAGTGCAGAGGATGAGCGTGATTCAGCGGTTTGCCGAACATCCGTCCGTGCCCCGCACCATAGGCATCGTGGGGGGACTCGGTCCCTACGCCGGGTATGACCTCGTGCGCAAGATCTTCCGCTGGACGAAGGCCGGCAAAGATCAGGACCATCTTCCCCTCATGCTCCATTCCTTCCCCGGGTGGATACCGGAACGGCCCGCCTATCTGCTGGGCCGGACAAAGGAGAATCCCGGAGAGGACATAGGCGGCATCATGGCGCAGCTCGCCAGAGACGGCGCGACCGTCATAGGCATGCCCTGCAACACGGCGCACAGTCCCCGCATCCTCAATGTGGCTCTTGAGCGTCTGTACCGCACCGGTCTCGACGTGACCTTCGTGTCCATCATCGAGAGCGCCGTGAAGCATGTGTCCGCCCTCTGTCCGCATGGCGGCCGCATAGGTCTCATGGCCACGGTGGCCACGCTGCAGACCCGTCTTTATCAGGACGCGCTGGAGAAGGCCGGTCTTGAGCCCGTGCTTCCCGATGATGAAGACTGCGCTCTTGTTCAGCACGCCATCAGCGACCCCGGATTCGGGGTCAAGGCCTTTTCCGATCCCGTTTCTCCGAAGGCACGGCAGATCCTTCTTGATGCTGCGCGTCGGCTTGTGGAGGAGAAACAGGTATCCGTATTGCTCCTTGGCTGCACGGAAATTCCGGTGGCGGTCACCGAGCCCCGTCTGTGGGAGACTCCTGTCGTGGACGCTACAAGCGTGCTCGCTCGGGAACTGATCCGGGCCAGTTGCCCGGAACGACTCAAGGAATTATCCGATTCTCAATTCTAGCGAAGGACACATCATGAATCTCGCCAAGTTCCCCCGTCGCGGCTATGTGAAGGAAGCCACCCCCATCGAGTATCTGCCCAATTTTTCAAAAGCTCTGGGCAACAAGGTCAACGTCTATATCAAGCGTGACGATCTGCTTCCCGGCTGCGCCGGCGGCAACAAGACCCGCAAGCTGGACTTCAGCATCGCCGCTGCGCTTGCTCAGGGCGCGGACACGCTCATCACCTGCGGCGCCGTGCAGTCCAACCACTGCCGCCTGACCCTCGCCTGGGCCGTGCACGAAGGTCTCGACTGTCATCTGGTGCTCGAGGAGCGGGTGAAGGGCAGCTACAATCCCGAAGCTTCCGGCAACAACTTCCTCTACCATCTGCTCGGCGTGAAGAGCATCACCGTGGTGCCCGGCGGCTCTCCCATGATGGAAGAAATGGAAAAGGTGGCCGAAAAGCTTCGTGCGGAAGGCAAAAAGCCCTATATCATCCCCGGCGGCGCCTCCAATCACATAGGGGCTCTCGGCTACGTTTCCTGCGCGCAGGAGATCATGCAGCAGATGTTCGACATGGGGCTGAACTTCGATCATGTCGTGGTGCCGAGCGGCAGCGCCGGTACGCACGCCGGCATGATCGCAGGCTTCTTCGGCAACAACATGAACATTCCCATGAGCGGCATCGACGTGAGTCGTCCCGGTGACGTGCAGCGCGGCATCGTGCACAAGCTCGCTCAGGAAACGCTGGACTACATCGGCGCGGGCGTCACGCTCCCCGAAGAAAAGGTGGTCTGCTTCGGCGATTACTATCAGCCCGGCTATTCCCTTCCCAACGACGGCATGGTGGAAGCCGTGAAGATGCTTGCCCGCACCGAGGCCATACTGCTTGATCCCGTGTACAGCGGCAAGGCCATGTCCGGCATGATCGACCTCATCCGCAAGGACTACTTCCCGAAGGGCGCCAACGTGCTGTTCCTGCACACCGGCGGTTCTCCGGCCCTGTACGCCTATCTCCCGACGTTCCGCGGATGATCGGCGTCATCCTTTGAGCCTCTGACGCTGGGCCTCCGGAATCATCGTGATTTCGGAGGCTTTTTTTTGAGCTTCAAACGATGCGTACTTTTCAATTTTGAAAAAATCTGACACAATCGCCCGTTGAAGACCCTTGACCATCCGCATCTGCCGTACTGCCGAATGTCGACAGGAGGACATGTGCGTGAGATGGACATAACAAGGTCCGTCAGGGAATGTGACGGGGGCGTCTTCGAGCCGTTCCGGGAGGATGTTGTTCAGATACGGCGAGCTCTTTACCGGAAGGAGTGCCGTTCACCACGAGAACACCTGGCCATATGATGCAGTTCAAGAAAGAAACATACAGTACCAAGGCCGCCGAATACATACGCAGTCTTATCCGTTCCGGGGTACTTCAGCCCGGACAGCCGGTGCGGGAGGCGCAGATATCGGAAAAGCTCAACATCAGCCGGGCTCCCATTCGGGAGGCACTGCTCATACTGGCCCATCAGGGACTCATCTGTGCCGAACCGCAGAAGGGCAAGTATGTCCGCTCCATGAGCGCCAAGGAAATTTATGACAGTTATGTCGTTGCGGGCATTCTCGAGGGCGCGGCCGTGGCGCAGTCGCTGCCGCTGTGGACGCAGAAGGAGTACGATGCCTTTGGCGAAGTGGTGCGCAGGCTCGATGATCAGGTGAACTATGCGGTTCATCTGGATACGCTTGCGGAAATAGACGAAGCTTTCCACATGACGCTGCTCTCCGCCTGCACCAACGAGCGCCTCATCGACATCGCGCGCACGTCCTGCTCGTCCCTTGCGAAATTTCTGTATTATACCTACTGGCGCACGCTGTTTACGCCGAAGGAGTTTTACGACAGGCATCATCTCATTGCCGAAGCCGTGAGTGAAGGAAACGGCAGAAATATTGAAATGGTGCTGAGGCGGCACTACGAGGAAGTGGGTGAGCGCCTCTCCGAGCTGGTGCACGACGAAAAGAACTGCACGCACTGATCCTTTTCGTTTCCGGATAGGAAAAAGCCCGCATCTGCGGGCTTTTTTGTCATGACGTGGCCGTTTCCGGGAGGAGCAGCGCGAAGAGAGGACAGGGCTGCGGAGCCGCTAATTGTTGATCCACACTTCGCCTATGATGCGGAACTCGCCGCCTTCGTCGGGTATCCAGTACAGAGCCTGAAGGCCGTGGTGATATATGCCCTTGCGCTGGTAGCTCTTGATGAAGCACGAGACCCAGTAGCCGGGACCAGGCAGAAGGCGTATGCCTTCGCGGTCGAGAAAGAGGTCTTCCTGTTTCCGGAATTCGGAGTGCATCCTCTTGCGCAGGGCCGAGAACTTTTCCCGGCTGGCGCGCGGGTAGTTCTGTCTGTCGTACATGTTGAAGATGTCTTCGGAGTTCTGCTGTCTGCTGTCCATCCAGAGCAGCGTCTGACGCAGCACCTTTTCATCGTCGCCCGAAGGGGCGGAAGAAAGGACCGTGGAGGGAGTCTGCGTCCCGGCAAGAGTCGTCCCTGCGGGAAGAGGGGAGGGCAGATTCTGGTCCGTGGCGGGTGGTGCTGCCGGAAGGAGGGGCGTGTCTCCGCCGGGGATGGTCAAAGGCTCGTTGCCGGGCACGGGGGCGGGCAGGGATGCCTGTTGCAGGAAGGGAGAGCCTTCCAGGTGCTCGGCAATGACGACGGGGGTGCCCGGCGCGAGCACGGGAAGAAGATCCGTGAGTTCGTACTGGTCTATGGCCATGCAGCCGCGCGTGGTAAGTCCCGTGATGGGCTGTCCCTTGCTGTGCAGCCATATGCCGCTGCCGGTCTTGCCGCGCAGTCTGTCCGCGGGATTGGGGTAGTTCAGGTTGAAGGCGTGCGGTCCGTATTCCATGAAGTCGAGCTTCTGCGTGATCTTGTGCGTGATGAAATATACGCCTTCCGGAGTGCGCAGGTCTCCTTCCTTCTGTTTGTCTCCTTCAAGGCGGCCGTGTATGCAGTCGAACTGCCGTGTGACCGAAGGGGAGACTCCTTTCGTTTCCACCTGAAAGAGCAGCTTGCGCGACTTGTCGGCGGCAAGAAGGTATTCCGGTGCATGGGAGGAGAGCCGGGCCGTCCATGAGGCGGCGGCGGGCAGGGGCAGCATCAGGCAGAAGATCAGGAGAAGGAGGCGGAACAAGGGAGTCTCCTTGGTTGGATCGCTGGCAGGAACAGACGGGAATGACCGCTTTTTGTTTTAAGGGAAAACGTATTGGAAGACAATGGCGTACATGAAAAGAGCGCCGCTTCCGGATGATGGGAAGCGGCGCTCCATGCGTCAGATGGCGGGATGCGGATTATTTTTCCGCAAGCACGCGGTCGACGATTTCCGATTCATAGCGGGTGTAGTGATTGATGTCGAAAATGGCGTCGAGCTCGGCGGGAGAGAGATGAGCCTGGATTTCCTCGTCGGCGCGGATGAGGTCCGGGAAGGACTTGTGGGTCTCCCTGCTTTCCATGGCGCGTTTCTGCACGACCACATAGGCCTGCTGACGGGGCATGTTCTTTTCGATGAGCGCGGTGAGCACGCGCTGAGAGAAGAAGAGGCCGTAGCTGGCCCACAGATTGCGTTCCACGTTTTCGGGAAGGATGCGCAGACCTTCGAGCAGACGGTTCAGGCGATGCAGAACGTAGTCCATGAGAATGGTGGAGTCGGGGGTGATGATGCGTTCCACCGAGGAATGGCTGATGTCGCGCTCGTGCCACAGCGCCTGGTTTTCCATGGAGGCAAGGGAGTTGGAGCGGATGACGCGGGCAAGACCGCACATGTTTTCTGCGGAAATGGGATTGCGCTTGTGGGGCATGGCCGAGGAACCCTTCTGGCCCTTGGCGAAGCCTTCCTCCACTTCATGCACTTCCGTGCGCTGAAGGTGGCGCAGCTCCACGCAGATGCGTTCCACCGTGCCGGCCGCGATGGCAAGGGCGGTGAAGTAGTGCGCGTAGCGGTCGCGCTGCACGATCTGGGTGGAAATGATGTCCGCCTTGAGGCCGAGGATCTCGCAGGCGCGGGCTTCCACGGCGGGCGTGATGACGGTATAGGTGCCCATGGCGCCGGAGAGCTTGCCGGTGCGGATGTCCTCAATGGCGTCGGCAAAGCGCTTCTTGTCGCGCATGAATTCGGCATAGAAGCCTGCGAACTTGAAGCCGTAGGTCACAGGTTCGCCGTGCACGCCGTGGGAACGTCCCATGCAGATGAGGCCCTGATGCTTGCGGATGAAGGCGCGCAGCGTGTCGAGCACGAGATCGAAGCCGTCCATGATGATCTTTCCGGCTTCCACCATCTGCAGGGCCATGGCCGTATCCACGATGTCGGAAGAGGTGCAGCCCAGATGGATGAAGCGGGCGGAGGGACCGATCTTCTGTTCGAGATAGGTGAGGAAGGCGATGATGTCATGACGGGTCACGGATTCGATTTCGAGGATCTTGTCCACGTCGAAGTCCACGTCCTGCATGATGTTCTTCAGGTCTTCATCGGGGATGACGCCCTGTTCGTTCCAGGCCTGGCACACGGCCTGTTCCACCTTGAACCAGTAGCGGTAGCGGTTTTCCAGGGTCCACAGTCCGGCCATCTCGGGCCGGGAGTAGCGTTCGATCATGGTGACCTCTATTTCGTTCCGGCAGGCGTTTCCGCACTTTTTGCGGGGGCCGGGCTTTCGGTTTTGGGAGCGGCGTCGCCTTTGGCTTCCGGCTTTGAATCGGACACGGAAGGAACTCCCTTGCTCTTGTCGAAAAGATTGCTGGTCCCGTGCCCGTAGGAGGAGGCGAACCAGCCGCCGCCCTTGAGAATGAAGGAAGTGTTGGAAATGACCCGGTGGCAGGGAGCGCCGCAGTCGGGGCAGTTCTGGGTTTCGGCGTCGTCACTGGAGTGGAGCCACTCTTCAAAGGTTTTCTGACAATGGGGGCAGGCGTATTCGTAGATAGGCATGGGGAAAAGAAAAGTTTGTGCTGAAAAAAGGAACGGCGTGTCCGCAGAAAGAGCCGACACGCCGGAAAACTGACTCTGCAGCCGGAGGGCCGCAGAAACCCGCGAACCAGACTTACTTCTTGGCAGCGGCCTTGGCTTCGTGGATGCGTTCCTTGATGCGCTGGGCACGACGATGACGGCGGCGATCAAGTTCCTTGGCGCGTTCAATCTTTTTATGGGCCATGAGATTGCTCCTTAAAAGAAAATGTATCCAGAAGATATAAACTCTCCGAAGGACGCTGTCCAGTGAAAGAAGAGCCTCGAGGGCGGAGCGCAGGGCATTTCCCGTTTTTTTCCCGGAATGCGGCACGAGGGAGGCGGCTTGCCATGCCGCACGGCCGCAGGTATGCTCGCGCCCTGAAATAAAATGTTTTTCATGAGGTGCTGAACCATGAATTGTGATGTTGTCACGGAAGGCACGCTTTCCTCTCTGCTGGGCATCCGGGCGGAAAGCTCCGACGCCGAGGGAAACGGAGAGGTCTCCATGCCTCTGGATTCCCGCCATCTCAACGAGCTCGGCAATGCTCACGGCGGCGCCATATTCACGCTGGCCGACGTGGCCTTCGCCGTCGGATGCCGGGGGGCCGGGCTTGTCTGCGTGAGCGCCCAGTGCTCCATTTCCTATCTTTTGCCGGGGACATGCGGGCCCCTTCGCGCGAAGGCCGTGCCCGTCCGGCTCGGACGCACGCTCGCGGTATACGACATCATGGTGTACGACGGCGACGGCCGCAACATCGCCAAGGCGGTCATGACCGGCTATGTGCTGAGAAAATTCGACGGCGGAGAGAAGAATGACGGATGAGTCCCGCACGCTCAGGGACCAGGAAGAGCCGGACCTGGACGACGACGCTCTTTGTTCTGCCGCAGGCAGGGTGATGTCCGTCACGGTTCCGCAGGGCACGAAGAAGTTGCGTCTCGACGCCTTTCTCGGTTCCGTGGCCGATCTTTCCCGCAGCCGCATCAAGAGGCTGGTGGAGCAGGGCGGCTGCACGGTGGACGGCCTGCTCTGTACGGATGCCGACTTCAAGGTCCGCGGCGGCCAGCTTGTGGAGCTTTGCATGCCTGAGGCTTCGGACATCCTTGTTCCGGAAGAGGGCCCTCTCGACGTGGTGTACGCCGACGAGGACATCGCCGTCGTCAACAAGCCTGCCGGACTGACCATGCATCCCTGTCCTAGCTGCCCGAAGGGCACGCTGGTGCATCGGCTGCTTTCCCGCTTTCCTGTTCTGGCTCTTCAGGAAGGACCGAGACCGGGCATCGTGCACAGACTGGACAAGGACACGTCCGGCCTTGTGATCATTGCCCTGTCGGAAAGGGCCAGACTGCGCCTCATCGAAGATTTTGCCGCACGGCGCGTGCACAAGACCTATCTTGCCGTGACGCGCGGCGTGCCGCCGTCGGAGGGCATGAGCGATCTGCCCATAGGACGTCATCCCACATTGAAGACGCGCATGGCCGTAGTGCCCGAGGAAAAGGGCGGTCGCAATGCCCTTACGACGTGGAGCACGCTTTATGCCTCTTCTTCCGGGCGGTTCGCGCTGCTTGCCGTGCGCATTTTTACCGGACGCACCCATCAGATTCGCGTGCATCTTGCCCGTGCGGGGTTCCCGCTGTGGGGCGATGCCGTATACGGCCCCGAGGACAAGGCTTCGCCCGCCGCAAGGCAGCTGCTGCATGCCTGGAAGCTGGAGTTCGTTCATCCCGTGAGCGGAGCTGCCATGAGCTTCGTGTGCCCTCCGCCTGAGGACTTTCCCCGGGCCATGCTGGCGCTGGAGAGAGGAACGAGGCGCGTCATCCTTACGGGGATGCCGGGCTGCGGCAAGTCGGCCGTGCTGGAACGCATGGAGAAACGGCATATTCCCGTGTGGAGCGCGGACAGAGCCGTGGCGGCCCAGTATCAGCCCGGTGCGGACGGCTGGCATCTCATGCGTCAGCGCTGGGGCGATGCCTTCTTTGACGACTCGGGCAGGGTGGAACGTGCGAAACTGACGAAGCTTCTTGCAGAAACGCCGGGAATGAGGCGTGAGCTTGAGCGCATGATCCATCCTCTGGTGCGTGATTCCATGGAATCGTTTTTCCTGAAGGCGGAGGCGGACGGCAAGGCCGTGGCCGTGGCGGAAGTTCCGCTCTGGTTTGAGACCGGCTGGACCTCGCCGGGAGCATCCGTTGCGGTCATCGTATGCCCCGACGAGATCCGTCATGAGCGCCTGCGCGCAACCAGAAGCTGGAGCGGGGAAAAGATCGCTGCCGTGGAGAGCTGGCAGTGGAAGCAGCAGGACAAGATCGCCGCGGCCGACCTTCTCATCCGCAATGCAGGTTCTCTGGATGAGCTGGATGCGGAAGTGGATGCCTTTTGCGGGACCCTTGAGGAAAAGGAAAGGGTGCGGGGCGAGAAGCTCTGCGCCGCATGGCGGAAGCTCTGGAGCGGAGGGGATTCCCGGGCCTGAAGCTTCCGGCATGTCTGAAGGCGGAAGACGGGCTGGACCGCCTGTGCCTGAGAAGGCGGAATCAGAGAAGACGGCCGGCAGGATGTTCAGCGTCCTGCCGGCCGTCTTCTGTCGTCATCCGTGCCGGAAAGCCGGGGACCCGTGGGGCACGGAGCGGGATGTTGCCGCACTCGGCAGGCAGCCTTTGCCTCAGAAAAACGAAATTGCAGACTTGATGATAATGTACAATATTGTATTGCTGCTGTTACATTAAGTACGTTATTGTTTCATAAACGGCTTGCCATGAGTCTTCGGCATGATGCCGGTCCTGTATTTCCTTGAAAATCAAGGATTCGTTCCAGGTGAACGGGAACGGAACAAGGGACGTGCAAGTAGAGGTCGAGAAATATCATTCTTTTTTTGTTCTTATATTTCAAAGTCCTGCCGCATCCCGGAAAAAGAAGCGGTTTTACGGCATTTTTTTTGGACATTATGGTATATTTTTTGCATTATTAAGTCGGAACATATCAAGCAGGAGTCCGACATGTATTCACTCGTAGAAAGCCGTGAAGCTGTGAACAACTGGTTGGAACGCTATGGCGTGCGTTTTGGCATCTATAAAAACGGAAAGTTCAAGGAGCAGCTCTTTCCCTTTGATCCCATTCCCCGCGTCATCGAGCCCGAAGAATGGGCCTATCTGGAGAAGGGGCTTGCGCAGCGCGTCAGAGCTCTCAACCTGTTCCTTGCCGATGTTTACGGCGAAAAGAATATCCTTAAAAATAACGTTGTCCCCAAATCCTTCGTCTATGCCTCCAAAGGCTACCTTCCGCAGTGCGAGGGGATTCGTCCTCCGCACGGCATATTCGCTCATATTGCCGGCATAGATCTGGTGCAGGCCAGGGACGGGAAATGGTTTGTTCTGGAAGACAATCTCCGTATTCCTTCCGGCGCGTCCTATCCGCTCATTGCCCGGTCCATATCGCGCAAGGTGAGTCCGGAAACGTTTTCCGCCAACCATATCGAAGACAATCGCGACTATCCGGATCTTCTCAGGCACGCCATGGACGACATGAACGTCAACGGCGGTCTGAACGTGGTCTTCACTCCCGGGCGCTACAACTCCGCGTTTTTCGAACATTCCTATCTCGCGGAGCGCACAGGAGCGGTCCTCGCGTTTCCCGGAGATCTCATTGTGGAAGACAACTATGTGTACTATCAGGGGATCTTCCACGAAAAAACGCTGGTGGGCGCCATCTACAGGCGCGTGTCCGACGAGTATCTCGACCCCATGGCCTTCGAGCCCGACTCCCTTCTCGGCGTGCCCAATCTCATGCAGGCCTACGCCGCGGGCAACGTGGCCCTGATGAACTGTCCCGGCAACGGTGTGGCGGACGACAAGGGACTGTATTACTTCGTCCCCCGCATGGTGGAATACTATCTCGGTGAAAAGGCCATTCTGCAGAATGCCCCCACCTATCTCCCCTATTACGAGGAGGACCGGGAATACGTGCTTGCCCATGCGGAAAAGCTGGTCATCAAGGATGTGAGCGAAGCCGGAGGCTACGGCGTGGTGTTCGGACGGGATCTGGAGCACGACCGTCTGGAGCAGCTGAAGGAACTCATCCGCACCGAGCCGCGCCGCTGGATCGCTCAGGAAGTCATCAACTTCAAGGACCTCGAAACCATGGAAGAGCACAGTGTCGTCTATCGCAAGGCGGATCTGCGCGCCTTTGTGCTCTCTTCCTCCGATGATACGGTGGTCTGGAAAAGCGGACTGACCCGCTTTGCCCGTCAGGCCGACTCCTTTGTGGTCAACTCCAGTCAGGGCGGCGGATTCAAGGACACCTGGGTTCTGCGTGATCATCAGGCGTTTTCGAACTCCTTTTAGAACCTTCCATCGCTGTCGCAAAAGGATACGTCATGTCTTCCATATCTCCCGCCAAGGCGAATCATCTTTTCTGGCTGGGGCGCTACGCCGAGCGCCTTTTCGCCCAGCTTCATTTTCTGCGCCGCTACTATGACCTGTGCCTCGATGAAGGCCGGGAAGACGCCCTTCAGATATACTGCCGCAAGCTCTCCCTCGTAAGCTGTCCTGCCGACAGAGAGACATTTTTGTACCAGCATCTTTTCGAGAATACGCCGGGCTCTCTTCTGTACTGTCTGGAATGTCTGAACGACAACAGCATAGTGCTGCGCGAAGAGCTCACCACGGCATCCATCAGCTATGTGAACCTCTGCATGGCTACGCTGAATCACTGCCGCCACAAGCATGACATCAACATCGTCCGGCTTCAGCCCGTCACGGATTACATCCTTGCCTTCTGGGGTTCCGTGTTTCAGCATGTGACCAATATTGCCACGCTGGATATGCTTTTCATTGGTAAACATGTGGAATACATTGATATGTATTCAAGATTCGACTATCCGTTCCCGCGCATCTCCGCCGAATGGGAAAGTCTGGATCATCGGCTCGGGCACCTCGAGGACATGGTGAACGGACGTTGCAGAAACCGGCTCAGGGAGATATTCTCCGACGGGCACGACTACGAGAAGAACATTCCCGACGTGCTTTGTTCGCTGAACTCCCTGGTCATGGTATGAAGCAGTTTTTTTACCGTTACGAAAGCATCATCAGTTTTTCTTCGCCGGTTTCCGCCCATTCGTGGCTTTTGCGCTGCATGCCGCGCCGGGAGCCTTTTCAGCGTGTGGAGCGCGCGTTGCTGCGCGCAAGCGTCGTCGGGCAGGACGGAGGAGAGCTTGAGATCCCCGTCTGCTTCGGCCGCGACGCCTTCGGTAACGCCGTGCAGACGGGGTACGTTTCCGAAGCTCATCATCGTTTCCGCATCGTTTCCGAGGGGACGGTACGGCAGACGCCGTACCGCATATGCGATACGGCGCACGGCATGTATCTGGAGCACACCGCGCTGACGGGGTTGGACGGAAGCATGAAGCGCTTTGCCGGACAGGCTTCCGGCGGAAAGGCGGACGCTCCCGAGGGACTTTTGCCCTGGGGAGGCGCGCTTGATGAGGCGCTGTTCCTGTGTGCGGCCGTGCACGAGTACATGACCTATGCTCCCGGCGTCACCACGGTGAACACCACGGCGGCGCAGGCCTTTGCTCTGGGACGGGGCGTCTGTCAGGACTACGCGCATGTGCTCATTGCCCTGCTGCGTCACTGCGGCATTCCGGCACGATACGTCTGCGGCTATCTCGTCGGAGAGGGGGCCACGCACGCCTGGGTGGAATTCTTCGATCAGGGCGTGTGGCGGGGGCTCGACCCCACCAACAATCGTCTGCTTCAGTACGGCTGCATCAAGGTGGCCCATGGCCGCGACAGTGCCGACTGCTCCGTGAACAGGGGCGTGTTCAGCGGCCGGACCGTGCAGCAGAATACCCTAGACATCAAAGTGGAAGAACAATGATAAAGACCGTCATATCCACGGAGCTGCCCGTGGATGAGCATCTGCTCATCCGCAAGAACAGCATTTCGTCCGGTTCCGGGAAAAAACGCATCTGCATTGTCACCGGCACGCACGGCGACGAGCTGGAAGGACAGTATATCTGTTATCGCATCGGAAGCATCCTGCAGGAGCATCCCGACTGTCTGGACGGCACGGTGGACATCTATCCTGCGCTCAACCCTCTGGGCATAGACTCCATCACGCGCGGCATCCCGAACTTCGATCTGGACATGAACCGCATTTTCCCCGGCGATCCTATGGGCAGCATGGCGGAAAATACGGCCTACAACATCATTGAAGATCTGAAGGGCGCCGATCTTGTGCTGGATATTCATTCCAGCAACATTTTTCTGTACGAAGTGCCGCAGGTCCGCATCAATCAGCTGACGGCGGAACGGCTTGTTCCTCTGGCGAAGTATCTGAATCTGGATTTTCTGTGGGTACATGAGGCCGCCACGGTGCTGGAAGCCACGCTGGCCTATTCGCTCAACGCCCTGGACACGCCTACGCTGGTGGTGGAAATGGGCGTGGGCATGCGCATCACCAAGAGCTACGGCGATCAGCTCGTGGGCGGCATACTGAATCTCATGCGGCATCTCGGCGTATGGAAGGGCGAGGTGCCCGAGCCTCCGGCCGGACACAGGACCATCCTTTCCACCGGAGGATCCGTGGAATTCATCAACGCCTCGGCCTCCGGCGTGTTCATTCCGCTTATCCGTCAGTCCAACGAGGTCGAGGCCGGACAGTCCATAGGACGCATCGTCGATCCTCTGCGCGGCGTGGTGCTGCAGGAGGTGGCCGTGGACAGGCCGGGATTCGTCTTTACCATCCGGGCCTATCCCGTCGTCTATGAAGGTTCGCTGCTCGCTCGTGTCTACAGGGAGGACAACGCATGAAACGTGAACGTCTTTTCGTCATGTCCTCGCCGTTCCGCGACGAGTTCCGCATTCACGGCTTCCGCTTCGGCTCGGGCAGGAAGAGTCTGGCCGTGGTGGGCGCCATGCGCGGCGACGAGCTGCAGCAGCAGTTCGTCTGCTCCCGCCTTGTGCATACGCTTCAGGATCTGGAAGAGCGGGGCGAACTTGTGCCCGGGCATGAGATCCTCGTCATTCCTTCGGCCAATCCCTTTGCCATGAACATCGGCAAGCGGTTCTGGGCCATGGACAATACCGACATCAACCGCATGTTTCCCGGCTATGAACTGGGCGAAACCACGCAGCGCATCGCGGCGGCGCTCTTCGAGCATATTCAGGGCTATGAGTTCGGCGTGCAGCTGGCCAGCTATTACCTGGCGGGAGATTTCATTCCCCATGTGCGCATGATGCATACCGGCTATGAAAACGTGGAGCTGGCCCAGGAATTCGGGCTTCCCTACACGCTGGTGCGCAATCCTCTGCCCATAGACACCACCACACTGAACTACAACTGGCAGATATGGGAAACTCAGGCGTTTTCCGTCTACGCCGGTCATACCGGCGTCATCGACATCTCGACGGCCGACGACAGCCTTTCCGCCATACTGCGCTTCATGGCGCTGCACGGCATGATCCGTTATCGCTCTCACCCGGGATACTACTCCCAGGTGGTGCAGGAAGAGGAGCTTGTCAATGTAAAGGCCTGCCGTGCGGGCATCATGTACTGCATGTGCAGGCCCGACGACATCGTGCGTCGTCATCAGAGACTTGCCAGCATCCTCGATCCCTATGACGGATCCGTGCGCTGGGAGGTGCGCGCTCCGGCGGACGGAACCGTGTTCTTCATGCAGACGCGTCCGCTGGTACTGGAAAATTCCATGCTGTTCAGACTTATCGCGAGCTGAACGCCACAACGTTCAGGACAGACCGGCATCTTCGGGATCCGGTCTTTCACGCAGAGAAAAGCCCCGGCCTTGCCGGGGCTTTTCCTATCTGAACGTCGCGATGTCCAGAACCAGGAAAAGAGGGATCGGAGCAGACCGGAAGCTCTTTCGTCATCCACCGAATTAATCGGAAGAATGGATGAGAGGAAGAATTTCCAGCCATTGCCCGCGTGTTGTGTCGATGGAGAATCTGGCGGCGGAGGGATGGGTGGTCTTCCATACCAGGGTATTCGGGAGGATGGCATATCTTCCGACCTCTCTCTTCCGGTCTACCCATTCCCAGCCCTGTTCGGGAATCTGTCTGTACCACAAGTCGTTTCCCCAGACGATGACGACATCCGGCCTGAGGACATCAAGGACTTCAAGGAATGCTTTTCTGGAATTTTCGACCACTTCCGGAGCAATGCGACTTTTATCCCGGGCATCGCTTCCCACATGAATCTGGAAAAAATTGAAAAAAGAGAGTTTGGACCAGATGGCATCCGAGTGGTAATAGCCGTTCCCCTCGATGACGGCGCCCATTCTTCTGAAGCATCGGCCCCATCGGAAGGCGGTTCCGGCAGCCGCCACATGGTCCAGATGTTCAATGATGGTGCCTCTTGTCGTGTCGTGGTCCTTATCCCATTCAGCGGGGCCGTAATGTGAATGTCCGAGAATAAGAATTTTTGGCGAGGAGACCGGGTATTCTTCCCCGACATAGGGATAGAAATTAATATGCCTGGAGATACGGAAACGAAAATCGAAATCGTTGCACACAGAAAGACCTCTTACAGGCTGTTCGTTGGAGGCCGGAGCTTTTTCCCGCAGGGGCATGCAAGGAATGTCATGTTATGGCATTAAAGGTCAGCCATAGCATGGTATAGGAAAGGCTTTTGCCGGTTGCCGGTAAAAAAACAGGGAGCATCATGGATGTTCCCTGTTTGACGGATATATTTCTCTGAGATGAAAGGCCGCTAAAGTTCCGGGGCGTCGAAGAGCGCGTCTTCTTCGGGGTACTTTGCCTCGTATTCCGCCTTGAATTCGGCATAGCGGCCTTCGAGGATGGCCTTTCTCGCGCCGCGCACCATGTCGAGGAAATAGGTGAGGTTGTGCAGGGAGTTGAGGCGGAAGGCCAGAAGTTCCTGACTGACGTACAGATGCCGCAGATAGGCCTTGCTGAAGGTGCGGCAGGTGTAGCAGCTGCACTTCGGATCAAGAGGACTGTCGTCTTCGGCGTACTGAAGGCGCTTGATGTTGATCTTGCCTTCCGAGGTGTAGAGGGTGCCGTTGCGGGCGTTTCTGGTGGGAAGCACGCAGTCGAACATGTCCACGCCGGCCTCTATGCCGTGCAGGATGTCCAGCGGCGTGCCCACGCCCATGAGATAGCGGGGCTTGTCCTGCGGAAGCACGGGATCGAGCACACGCAGGTTCTTCATCATGAGGTTCTTGGGTTCGCCCACGGCAAGGCCGCCGATGGCGTAGCCCTCGAAGCCGATGTTCATGAGCTGTCTTGCCGAGGCCTCGCGCAGTTCGGGGAAGGTGCAGCCCTGCACGATGCCGAACAGAAGATTGCCCGCGCTTCCCGCAGGATAGGCGTCGCGGCAGCGCTGTGCCCATTCCGTGGTGCGCTTTACGGCCTTTTCGGCCTCTTCATGGGTGGCGCCGTAGCCGAGGCACACGTCGAGCGGCATCATGATGTCGGAATTGAGATTGCGCTGGATGGAAATGACCTTTTCCGGCGTGAACATGTGCTTCGAGCCGTCGATGTGGGAACGGAACTCCACGCCGTCGGCCTTCATCTTGTTCAGCTTGCTCAGACTGAAGGCCTGAAAGCCTCCGCTGTCCGTGAGGATGGGCTTGTTCCAGCGGATGAACTCATGCAGGCCGCCGCGCCGGGCCACGAGCTCGTCGCCCGGACGCAGGTACAGATGATAGGTGTTGCCCAGAATGATCTGCGCGCCGATGGCGTCAAGATCGTCGGGGGCGAGGGCCTTGACGCTGCCCACCGTGCCCACGGGCATGAAGATGGGAGTTTCTATGACGCCGTGCGCGGTATGAAGCAGGCCGGCGCGGGCGTTGCCGTCCTTGCCCAGAAGTTCGAAGGTGCCGGGGGCTTTGTCCATGGATGCCTCGAAAAGGGTTAAAGTGCGAGATCCCAGCACAGCAGCAGGATCAGCGGAGCGGCGCAGCCGAGCGCGATTTCCAGCGGGCGGGGAAGGCCGTCATGATGCCGCAAGGCCGAACTTACGGCAAGTCCGATGAGAAAGCCGGAAAGAAGACCGAAAATATGGGCGGAGTAGTCCACGTTCCTGCCCTCCGCGCCGAGCATGGCAAGGAAGGCAAGGGCGGCCGCCACGGGCAGCACCAGACGCCGGAATCCCTGAAGATGGGAGCGGATGACGATGTCGGCGCAAAGAAGCCCCACCATGCCGAACATGGCCGTGGAAAATCCGAGACTCGAATAGCCGGGGTTGCGATAGAGAACGTTCATGGCGTTGCCGAGCATGCCGGAGGCGAGCGTGGCGAAAAGCGTGAGACCGAGACCGATGCGCCGGGCGAGCAGGATAAGGAAGGGCGAGCCGAAGACGACGTTGCTGAACAGATGGAGCGTGTCGGCGTGCAGCGTGAGGGCCGTGGCCGTGCGCCACCATTCGCCGTTGCGTACTTCGGTCACGTTGAGCTTGCCGCAGCGCACCCAGTATTCCGGATCGGGAATATGCTCGAAGGGCAGGGGCCACCAGCCCATGGTGAGCCCGTACCGGAATATGAGAAACAGCATGACGAGCATGGCCCAGTGCGCGTTGCGGCGCTGGGGCACGGGATGCGGAACCGGCTTTTTCTCCCCGGCCACGGCGGCAAGTTCGGCGCGGGCCACGTCTTCGAACATGGCGGGCACGAAGGCGCGCATCTGGGAGCCGTGTCCCGTGATGATGTAGGGAATGTCCCTGGAGTCGAGCACGAGGCGCAGAAGTTCCATCTGCATGGTCCCGGGAGCGGGAAGCGCGCGCCCCATGTGGCCCGGACCGCGGAAGTCCACCACGCGCCATCCTTCCGGGACACGGAGGGAGCGCCGCCACAGACCGATGCGGCTTTTCGGACGATGATGGAAGGCGGCGCTTATGTCGTTCATGAAGACCTGCCGCGGTGCGGCGTGCTCTGAGGGCCGGAGAAGAAGAGCTTTGCAGGATGTTATTAATCAAAAAAAGGCGGAGATGTTATCCCCGCCTTTGGAAAGATCGGCAAGCCGGATTATTCGGCGTCGTTCTTGACGACGGGCTTCACCACGGCGCCGGAACGGAGGCAGCGGGTGCACACGTTGATGGTGCGCACGGTGCCGTCGGCTTCCTGATGGCGGACAGCCTGCAGGTTGGGGTTGAAGCGACGCTTGGTCTTGATATTGGAATGGCTCACAAGGTTACCCACCTGAGCTTTCTTGCCGCAGATTTCACACTGTTTACCCATGGTATATCCTCCATAAAAAGCCCGTGTGGGGCGGAATGCTGCTGAAATTCGATACTGTTTGTATCGTAAGGACTGCTAGCAATAGCCTGTATTTGAAAAAAAGGCAAGTGGAAACGGCCGCAACTTCCGGGACGGAACGCTCATGAGGGTCGGACGCTTTCGTCGATGTCCGCCATGAACGCGTGAAACCTCCTGAATTTTCAGAACATTAAAACATTCTCCAAAAATTCGGCGACGGCCTTCGGAAGCAGACGCTTCTCCCCGATCCGCC
>ENA-OVGB01000739-OVGB01000739.1-human-gut-metagenome-genome-assembly--contig:-NODE-739-length-35148-cov-18.087824_pt1 | contig 35148 bp, 28 predicted proteins | sample MGYA00237767_ERZ505413 | MGnify/ENA primary metagenome ERZ505413 (study PRJEB26158, sample SAMN06016410) | human gut metagenome | biome: human gut; feature: ankylosing spondylitis patient; material...
TTACGGAAGTATCATTATCGGAGTACCAGATGACGGAACTATTCAGTTTTCAAGGACCGCGAGGTCGGACGCTTTGCCCTGCAGCAAATGCCGCTTGGGAAATTGTCCCTTCACTTACGAGCCATCGAGAAGGGGCAAATTATAACCAAAAATCAAAACTTCTTCAAAAATATAGTGATTTTCTCGATTCTCTTATGAATTGCAGGCTGCGAAATGCTAAAAACTTTAGAAATCTCGCTCTCTGTGTAACCCTCATAAACATAGAGCGTCAAAAGTTTGAGATCATCTTCCGATAAATTTTCGAGAGCAGCCAGCAACCGCTCATTCTCGATCTCGCCGATCCATGTGAAGCGGCTCTTGGTTTCGTGGTAGGTATCCGTTACTGTGATTGCAGCCTCATATTGCTTAAGATCAGCTGCTTTCCTTGCGTCAACGTCATCTTCGCCATCACAGACTGCCACCGTGTTGGCATCATAGGCGCGTTCACTGTTCAGGACGCCCAGATCAAACTCATACATCGCCTGAATTGCCTCTTCGCTCATTCCGGCTTCGCGGTACTGCACACGGAGTTGCTCCCACTTTGCGTTCAGCTTGCGACGTTCATTACCATTATTGAAACTCATGTGTAACCTCCAAATTTTCGATAAGTCGTGAAAAGTCGAAAATTTGGAAGGCTAACGATAATCACCGCAGGGGTTCACAGCCATGCGCTGCTTGTAGCCGGTGATCTTCTTCTCCAGCAGCTTGTCCACGCAGTTCATCACATCAGTCATTTTCGTGTCCTTTCCCCCGGACTCAGGGAGGGGAAGGATACCGATGACGGAGACTGGATAGGGGTTCACGCCGTGCACTGAACCAACCTGCAAAACGCAAAAAGGCCCGATTCCAGAGATGGGAGGTACACCCATAGACCGGTCGTTCTACCGCAGCAGACAGCGTCTGCCGACTGGTAAAACTCCGTTATGGTATCCTCAACCCTCTCTAGAACCGGGCTTTCGATATTATTTTTTTTGTTCTTAGAACTTGCCTTTTGGGGGTTCGTCCCTTGAACTGACTACATGATAACCGAGAACACCTCAAATCACCAGTTCATTAGATGAGCTCTAAAAAACAGCACACAAAGCATCGTTATTTCGTACTTTTATAAAAAGTGCCGTCATGTCAGATGCTCTTATGCAGCCTTACTGCGCCGTTTTATTACCGTTTAGGGCTCACTTCTTGAGCCCTTACCTCAGAAAAAATTTCAAAAAAAGAGGCGACCAGACCGTTTTATGGTCCAATCGCCTCATAGGTATATTCTGTTGTGTCCGCATTAACAGGCAGTTTTGAGTGGCGCACATCCACATGCTGCAAGGCAGACATTGACTTGTTCGATGCCCTCTTTGTAATACTCCGTTAGAATAATCTGATAGACAGTATTCTTTTGATTGTTGAAATCCAGCGTGATTCCGCACATCCTCAATAAATCACCGCTTACAGGTGGCGGAAGGTGCAGTGCCACCGAGATGGCAACGATCTGCTCCACACTTGCATCCTGTCCTGCACGAAGCCGCTTTACCGTAGATACAGAGAGCCCAGACTCTGACTCCATCTGTTCCACAGACATATCCCGGTCGTTCATCAGCAGCTTCAAGGCCTCTCCAAACCCTACCCCCGAAATCGTTCTGCGTATTGCCAACGACCATTGAACTTCCTCCGCAAACGCAACTGCAGCTGCCAACCCCTGTTCGGCAGTTTTCTGCGACAACTGACGGCAAACCGAGTTGGCACTGACGGTTTCCACCTTGGTATCCGTATTCTTATGTACACCAGATGCCACCTCGGTTCACCTCCTTCGCTGAAAATTTTAATAAAAAAAGACCGGAGCAAATTCAGATTTCAAGTTGCTTACGCATTACTTGTTTCTAAATTTACTCCGGTCTTATGTATTTCCGTTTCCGTACTCATTGACCGGACGTGTATTAGCCAGACATTTTATAGTCTTATCAGCAAGTAGACGCACTTCAACCTTACAGTAGTGTTTTAGTATTGAATTAAGGACCGTTTAGTTATAACTCCTCAATAATTGTGCGCTGACTGCCTCCAACAATCGCGGCACTCTACTAAAAACCTATGTAATGTCTCTTGCTGAGACGTCATTCAGAAGGATTTTTTTAACTGAACAACATGACTATGTTTGTCTGGTAATACACCTCCACGTTACAAATTATTATCTTTTCAATAGAGCTTTTCAGGCTATTATTACATTTATAATATAGCAGCCAAAACTCTATTTGTAAATAGGAGCAGCCGCTTTTCATCGAAGAGACGAGAAATAAGTTGGAAAATTGTGTAATCTGCCAATTCCGATCCTATAAACGCAAAAAAGCCGGAATAGACTCCTAAAATCCGAAATAATTTCAGATTTTTGAAGTCAACCCCGGCTTACTACCCATTCGAGCAGTACCAAACAGGCAACAATTCAGTTTTAAACTGGCTCACACGGTCCCCCGACGAGCCAAGTGTGCAGATTCGCATCTGCCTTTTCCTGTCCTTATCCTCAAACAGTGTAAATGAGCCGTGTATCCTTCTCCGGCAGGGAGTTGAACACACGGCTCATCATTTTAGGTTCAGAATCTCAAGAAGCTCGACAATCCTGTGCCGTCTCTCGGGACAGTGAAGCATTTCCTCTTTCCCTTAAGTACTCGTTCACCTCATCAATTGACCTCATATACATACAGTTAAGAATCATCAAATGTGCTAGCTGTTCTTTGGTCGCAGCCAAGCTAAAACCCGCTTTTGCTATGAGTGCAAACGAAAGCCATGGAGGAAGGTGCATAGCAACGCATAGTGCAACCACGTTTTTCTCAGAAAAACTTTTAACCTTTCCATTTCTGTAGCGACCGATCGTTGACTCAGACACCTTTGATTCAAAGGCCAGAGCCTCTTGCGTAAATCCGAAGCGTGTCATCACATATCGTAGTGCTGCCGGGAAGCAAGCAGGCATATTCTCTAACACCTTGCGTTCTTCTTCAGCCTTCTCATTCTCAGACAGCCTTTCCTCCGGGTCTATAATATGATAGTAGTTTTTGATCTCTGTTTGATTTTTTTCAGCATGCAAGGGCATCCAAATCCCTCCCACGTCCGAAACTACTCAAGGTAGCCTCAAACGTGGGAGGAATGGGCATAGCGATGCTCATTGGATCAGTAGTCAAACCCGCAGTCGCGCGACTGGCCTTTTTGGCTCTATTAACCCATAGCATATGCAATTGCGCATAAATCTGTGCACACTTAGCCTTTCTAATGCGTCTGATCAGTTCTCGCATCCTTTCCAATTCGAGAATTCTTTCATAAACGCACTGATACTCCACAGAATCCGGTGCCAGATCATCAGCAATATGAAGCAATGACTGAATCCGCTTATTGATTCTGTTCTTTTCTTGCTTCAAACATAATAAGCTGACCGCTTTAGCAACTGCCTCAAAAACTGAGCCAGTTGCTGATTTTCGACAAATGATGTACATTTGCACATTCACCTGCCCTTTTCATGTAGTACGGTAAACCGCCAGTTTTATTATATCACATTCCATCTTAAAACAAAATATGTCTCGTTTTCTTATTGCTTCGCCATCTTCTCCTTAGCCTTGTCTGGCACGTCGATCAGACCAAAGCGGTAGAACAACCCATAGATATACGACACACCCCGGATATCTCCCAGCGCCTTGGGTCTGTCCACTACCTCTCCGATTTTACCGATATTGTGATACGCCAGCATCACAGAACTCCAAGCAAGACTCTTGCTGTCCTCTCTGCGGTCGATCCACAGTTCCTTGGTGAATTCATCTCCCCTGCCCTTCTTCAGCGTATATGTAAAGGGCAAGCCGGACATCGTCTTGAACTTGTATCCCCGAAAAGCCACCACGCACTTCCAGAGGTTCTCTTCGCAGGGATCCTTCTTCAATGCAACCACAGCCCGATAGTGACGCTGCCTCTCTGCCTCAGCACTGATATTCTCTGCTTCAGCTTCCTCCGGGAAGTACACGCCTTTCTCATACGGCAGATAAGAGGTCACAGAGGGACGGGATAACTGCAAGGCAGCCATGGTGGAGGTGACGGCAGCGGAATAACTTTGTGTGCTTCTAAAAGAACAGAACGTCTGCTGGACGAGTTTTGCCGTGTCCGACTCATAGACTCCGGCTGTGATGAGCAGCTTCCGAACCTTGATAGGGTTGAGGGACAGGGCGTCTGCAATGGCTTGCAGGCTCATTTTTTCCGTATAAAGTTCAGTAGCTGCTTTCATCTGCTGTGTTAAGTTCTTGGCTGCACTGTACTCTGGTTTTGATGGCTTCCGCCCACCGCCGGGCTTGCGCGCGCGTGTATTACTCACTTTTTTACCTTGTTTTTATTTCCATCACAAACTATATTTTGTACTCAAGAATATGCCGTGTGAACTTCTGAAGTTCAGTTCACACGGCTAGGATTGTAATGTTACTGTCTCAAATTAACAGCCATGAAATATACGGGGAAATCAAACCCATCTCTGCTCAAAATCATGTTAGCACTTCTTATCGCTGCCGATGTACTTACAATTTGTACTAGCATTCTTTTCACATTCAGTGGGTAAGAATATGCTGCCAAAAACTCAAAGTATCGATTCCAGAACCCTTCAAAATTTACTGTTCCGGCATATGCGACAATGAAGGTTGGTGTTCCAAGGGCATTGTAGTTCACAATTGCTTTATCTATATGATTCTTTATATATTGACTGTTCACCGAGTCCAGCTTGAGCCCTTCAAAAATAGCAGCTTCCCGATCATTTTTCTTAAGTAAAAGATCCACTTCACCTGCATCTCTTCCATTTGACGAAATGCCATGTCGAGTTTGATCCATAACTTGAAAGTATCCACTGCTACTCAGCATATTTCTATAATAATCGTTTATCTCATTTTCGCTTTTGCTATAATTTAAACCCTGAGTGTTACACATCTGCTCGCTTACGGTTTTTATCTTTTGGAAAACCTGATTTGCTTCCAGCATGGTCGCATTTAAACGTTCTTCATCATTCCGTGGTGCAGCGGCGCCTGAACACATTGCCTGCGCGATCAATTCGATTTCAGTAACAAATTCACTATACTGGTCTGTATATTCATCGTCTATTGCTCTCCGACGAATTATATTATCACTTCTACAGTGCAGCAAATCAAGAATAACACGTCCAACCAACTCATCTGGTTCGTTTGATACGAAATATCTGAACTTCTTTGCCTTTGACGATTCATCGACATAACCCGGAGCCGTATATACATCAATATTTGCGTTAAGAATCATATATCTCTTGAATGCACTATTATCGAAATCAAGAAAAAAACCGCCACGCATTTCAAATAAGTCTTCTAACATTTCCCTATGTCTTGCCAACATTGATGACATGATTCGCTCCTTTTCTCATCAAGAACTAATGATTAAGACTATGCTTGTTTTGGGTGATGTCTCATAATTTATTCTATAACATCGAGTTCACCCAGATACTCTCTCAGCTCAGAATTCAGTTGTTTAAATTTGGCATTTATTTCGCTTGTTCTCTTATATGCTTCGTGTGGCAAGCTCTCCTTTTCACTCTGTGGAATAATAGAACCCACATTCCATCTTTCCTCAAAATCAAGTAATTGCATATTACAAAGTTGCCGAATTTCCTCATACGCATTATAGAACTTCTCTGGTAGAAAAGCAGCGTTGCTATTCAACTGATCTTGAGCCTCTATCAATGCAACATACGTATCTTCATAATGCTTTTTGTCTAATTCTCTGCGTTTTTCCTCGTCTGCCGGTATTGAAACAAGACCATTTGGAATTAGAACACTTACACATTTCACCAAGTTAAAGAAGCTTTTCGATAGATTTCTATACAGTTCAAACTCGGCATCAAACTTTGTCTTTGTTACATATTTTTTATTGTCAAGATCAGCCTTATAGCCCTCAAACTTCTTATCGAGTTCAAGTTGATACTTTCCCTTTAGGCGTTCTGCCAAACGGTCAGCCATGAAGTGAAAAATCAAAAGCGCAACAGCTGCTCCACCGCCAAGACTAAGTACTACAGATCCCATTAGCTTCAGCAGGCTATCCCACCCCAATGAAACAACGGTAGTAATTGTTGAAGTATCCATATTCAACCTCACTAGAATTCCAAAAGACCTCCGCATCTTAGCCACATCACTGTGTTGCCTGCCGCCCACCACGTAGAGGTGTGCAAAGTTTCGAGCGGCAAAGCCGTGAGAAATTTCTCACACCTCAAATATATACTACTCAGTAGTATTTTTCAAGAATAGCAGCCACAATTTGGCATATATACATCCACGTATCCGTGTTGCATATGCCGGATAGAGTCTGCCAGCACATGAACGTGGAATACTTGATTCCGTTTTCAGAACACCATTGCTACTTGCTCTTCCCGCTGCTTGCACATTCCTTGATGAGATTCAGGTAATGCCGCTTCTTCAAACTGCGATACTCGCCTGCCATATTCTCACTCCATCCTTTGAGACTTCTAATAAATCTCATGCGACAATCTAAAACTTCTTAGACTTCTAGGACTTCTTAGATTCCTGAGACTTCTTAGAATCTATTATCTCACAATGGAGTGTTCACTTGTATCCGGGGGATTATTGAACGCTTACAATTCTCCTTTCTGTTTGATTGGTTCACTTGCACACATTTCTATACCAACTTCCCATATATATCCATGCAACGTTGCTTTCTATACTCCTAATCCGGATACTTTTGATGAATCATACCACCAATCGCTTCCAACAAATCTTTTCCATCATAATGACTATTAACAGTGTCAAGCCGTTCCGTAGGGATCTGATACACTATTGGTTCATCCTGAATTTCAATCGCACCATCTGAAATTATGTATCCAACAAGAGCTTTCTCTAAATCACTGATTGTAGGGAATATGGTCTTATCGATGCCGTCACAATCATACACTGCCTCCAGTTCATCCTTTGTAAACACAACACTATGCTTAATTTGTTCGATATAATCTCGAAGCTCGTTAACGCCCTCATTTGGAAAGACCTTTTTTCCACCGTCCATCATTTCAAAAACTTGCTGCGACACTAACACTGATTGTTTGAACCGCATCTTCTCGAAGTGCCAGTTTTCTTGAAGAGGTGGTTCATTCCGCATTGGGTATATATAGCCACTTTGTTGAGCACAACGTTGCAACGGTTGATATCCAATTTGAAGGGCCACTCCGTCCATATCGCCAGACTGCAAGTAAAACCTTTTCTTTTGTATGTCCGGATCACTGTGGTTATAATGTTCACGCTCCCATTTCATGAATCCACCACCGTTCATAAAATCAATGGTCCAATCCGGTGCATGAAAAATATATCCATATTTTGTATCTTCGCTTTGGTCGATATCTTCCTGTGTAAGAGGTCTGTATGAATCTGTTTCTGGGACATACTTGCACGTTGCAAAGAACAGTGCCGCTTTAAAGTCATTCGTCAAATCCATCAAATGCGTAGCAAATCCATAATGCTGAGCAAGTGCATCTAAATTCACATCGCTGAGTTTTGCTTCCCAATATGGTACAACATTTATATTCCAGATGAGATTTCCAAATTGCCATTTTCTTAAATGCGCAATTACTCGAATGAGTTCTTTATCCTTTTCATTTACACAGCCTTTAAGTACACGATTCAATGACGGCATAGATTGATGGTAATTCTGGATTTCTCCTCTAAACAACTGGCGTTTGCTTGGAAATGTTATGATTCGTAATCCATACGGCATATGAATTACTGTTCCTTCTGTCTGCGTTATTTGAAGTTCTTCAACCAACCAATCCGTTTTCTTTGTGTATGTCCCATCGTGAATTGCCTTATCTCTATTGGCCACCTCATTCTTAACAGCTATAGCCCACATCTCATCTTGTTCAGCATAATTCAAAAGCTGGTTGATATCATCTATCGTAATGTCATGCACAATGTTTTCTTGAGGATTCTCAAAGAGCCATCCGTCTTTGTTATATATTAACTTTGATGGCATATCTAGTTTTCCCCCCTATAAAGCATTTTCGTCCGCTATGATTTTTCTGTGGTCGTGCAAAACACCCCAGATTCAGGACATCGGAACATGATTCCCATGTCAACTTATATGTCGTCCCACGCTCAGTCTATTTCGCCGCCGTTTTGCCTTATCTGCTTTTTTACTGAGTCATCACAGATGCAACCGCGGAAATCATACGCATCAACATTAAAATTTGTAATGATATCTATTGCACTATGGAACCTGCAGTACTTCTCATGACAGAACATGATCTGCCCATTAGAAAGGATTGCAACCAGCTCATTGTTTTCAGTGTTGAACGAGATATCCAGAATATCACCATTTATCGCTGGGTCTCTCGAATCATACGGATTTTCATACCACCATCCCATCTTCTTACCACTAGCCATTTTCTCAAAATAATTAAATATCTTGAGCTTTCTTTGCCCGTTTGAACACGCAATCACTGTATTCTCCGGGCTGATGACCATCATATAGTTTCCAGCGTTTTCAAATATCTTTTTTCTTCCACAATCACCAATGTGATAAATACTAATGACATTGTCTTGAGTCGCCACTGCAATAAAAGGTTCATTCTTGAAGCTGCTTATGCCGATTACCGCTGCGCTCTGACTATTCACCTCAGAATATGCTCTTGTACGGATGTTTTTGAATTTGACCTTACGAATATTGTTTCCAACAGCAGCAATAGAACCATCTGACATGAAGCAGGCAAGTCCTGCATTTTTGCACGGCTGTTCAATTGCTGTCATCTCGTCAGTTTTCAAATCGTAAAGATATAGATCTTGATCCACATTTTTTCGCAACACCTTGTTCCCGTAGGTAGAAATTTTCCCGTGTTGTGTTGAAACAAAGTGCTCGTCAAACCATTTTACTGTCCCGTCTTCGATTTCGTAAACCCATGTCTCATCATCTGTTTCTCCGAGAATAAATGTTCCATTTTCAGACAAGCATATCTTATCTACTGAGCTGGGACAACAGACATCACCTGCACGTATCTTTTTATCCAAATTCCACAGCTGGATCTTGCGATTTCCACGCCTTACATCATAACTGAGCGTAGCTCCCCACTTTCCATTCCCAGAGATTGAACCATCTTTCAAAAGGGTTATCCCCCTTGAAAGGACATTACAAACCTCGTTTCCTTTTGTAACTATCAAGCCTCCATCCAACATAGATGTCGCCTTAAGCCCCTGATTTTCTATTTGGCATAGAATTCCCAGATTCCTATTACCACTTCGTCTTCTCTTTATACTCAAGAATGATACGTCAATACCATCGACGGGACATTTCCACGCTTTCTGTTTTTGTCTATTACTGATTTTTCTGCATTCAGCCAGTGAAAATTGAACTTCCCTGTTATTGTAGTAAAAATACAAAATACCATCCTTAAGAACTGCGCACCGAAAACTGCTGTTGAAGATACTCGAATAAGCTTCTCTTGGATTTTCAATTTTCCCGACATATGCCCATTCTTTTTGCCGTTGAAAAACATACAGACCCACATTAGAACCGCCCGTTGTTGCAATCAGGTAGTTCGCCGCAAAACCCAGCTGTGTAATTTCTGCATCGATTGTGTAAACGAAAGGAGGTTCCTCGTTCTGCAGAGAGAACACAAAAATCGCTCCGTCTGAAAACGCTGCTAAAAATTCGTTTTCCCTTGAAAAGCAGAGATGCGTATAATTTTTTATCCTTGTAGAAGATTTTCCAATAGATAAATCGTTGATTTTTGCTCCGCGCATTGAAATTTTTTTACCATCACTCTCTGCCACATCAGGAATCTGTAATGCACGCAGATCAAGATCAGAGTAATCAGGGCAGCCTCCGATTTTAGAGTGCGGGAAACAATCAAGCAAATTACCGATTAAATGGAATGCATCATTTCTGTGTTTACCCACTTCATGGACACGTGCAGCCAACCCATTCCAGTATTCTCCCGACAGATTTCGGATATGTTCCATTACGGGAAAAGGTAATCCGCGTTGATTCCAATATTTTTCAATATCCGTTTGTTTTGTGATCCAGAACGCCGACAAAAAATCTCTATAAATCTGATGCGGAAATCCCGTAACGATATCATCTCTGTACAGTAAGCGTGTTTCGACAGTCAGATAATCATAGACATTACCGTATTTTAATTCTGGAATGTCATAATCTCTAAGTCGCTCTTGTAGAGGCATGAGTTCTTCTACATTCGGATGATGCTCTTTCAGAATTTGCTGCAAAAGAATCCGACAATCTGCGTTTTCCTTATTAATGCTGTACGAAGATTCAAATCTATACGCTAATTCTGGCAAAACCTCGAAAACAATCAGATAGGCTTCCTGCACTTTTTGGCTATCCATCCCATCTCGTTGTAGTAATATTGCAATCTGCGCAACATAATAGTCATAAAGCAAATCTGTTGCATTTTTAATTGGGATACACCACTTTAGAGCTTCCTCATTTTCGAACTGCTTTATAATCGGGCAAATTTCCTTATACATTGTCACCATCATAGGATTGGACAATAATTTATGTAATGTAAAGGTATCCTGAACGGTAGACCATTCATCTTCCGAAAAGACCGACTTTGTTTGTTCATCGCTCAAGGGAGACAAATAACAACGGTTGTAACCGTCCATACTATATCGTGCCGTAAAGTCCGACCGCGAGGAAACCACAATTTGAATTCCCTGCAAAAGATTTAGTGCTTTGATTTCGTTTATATATTTTCGCTCATTTTTTCCATTAACTTCATTCAATCCATCAACCAGCAGCGTCAACGTTGGTATAGAATATCCCCCACCACAAAATTCATCAAAAGCAGCCTCATCCCCGTCAAACAATTTTCTTGCACAATAGGTCTTTATTCCAATCCCTATTGCAGCCAAATGTTCTGCCGAAATATACAGTGTCAAGCTGCCACTTGTTTTGCAGAGGTTCAAAAGCATCGTGGTTTTTCCCATGCCACCATCAGCAAGAAGGATAACATGTGGAGTAGCGGTGTTCCACACATTATTCAACACCTCATTAAGACTTTTTCCAGTTGCTCCTGCAATAGAAGGCAGCAACTCCTGGATGACATCCACTCTATCTGTAAATTCAGAATTGGCCTGTTTTGCCTTAACGGCTTCTCGGGAACAGCCATTATCTCCCGGAAGCCGCAATTGAAAAGGGTATTGATCTTCTTTTCTCCCATCATGCCACAGAATGGGATATTTTGCCCATCCTTCTGCAAACCAAGTATAGGCCGTTACATAGCCAACACACGTTACCTCATCATACTCACCCACTAGAACGGTGGCATTCGTTTTCTCCTCCATACGCAGTTCTCCTGTCTGAAGGGAATTGAGATAATCCATCGGATGTACCATGTGGTCGTGTTCATGACCCGCAAGCCACAAACGTACACCTTTTTTATACAACAATTCGCGCACATACTTCTTTTCGTCTTGATGAAGCGATGTGAACGGATAATGCGAAAGTAAAATTGTTGGCTTATCTGGATTCAAGGTCATCAGAGCATTCTGCAACAGCTTTGTTCCCAGAATCAAGTCCGTTGCTTCCTGATCCTTTGTATATGTAAGTGTTGAATCAACATGAAGTATATTAAAATCCGGTGTTTCGATATTGAAATGCGGTTGTGCAGGATTGGTATACAATTTCATTCGATCCTCAGGGTATATCTGAGTTAGAAAATCCCGAAAATCTTTTTGGCCCACATATAGCGCCTGCAGGTCAGCCTCATTAATGATTCCATACTTTGGATCATAGTATCCATCACGATGATAGAATACCCTTTTGACCGCATCATGACGCCCTGCCGCATCTCTGTTCACATCATGGTTGCCAGGAACTATGAACAGTCGATCTGTCGTTATTCCAACTGCCTCACAAAGTTGTACTAAATACCGTTTAGCCTCATCTGGGAAGTCATTTGGCGTTGCATTTGCTGTGCGAATATCCCCAGTGCAAAACACATAGTCACAGCGGATGTTATTTCTTTTGAGAAAGTTTGGCAGTTCCTCTCGTAAAGAAACTGTGCTCATGTCGTTGTCATTAAAGTGAAGATCTGAAATATGCAACCATCTGAGCATTTGTTCTATCATCCTTCCCTAGCCATATTGCCCTCCTGCTTATTGAGCGGCAATATGTAGTACAGTTTCTTTATATTATACCATAAAACCCCATTCTTTCCCATTATTGTTTCTCCACATTCCGTCAATTTCAAATGTCAGGAGGGGGGTGCGGACAAAATCTTGGACCAAATTCTATAATAGTCCAAGGCTTTGTCCGCACCCCGACCGCAAACTGGACAAGGCACAGATGCTGCGTCTTTCCACTTGCAACTACGCAACTACATTGAAGAGGGGGCACCACGTTATCTTGAAGGGCGCTTCCGGCAACGGCAAGACCTATATTGCCTGTGCTCTTGGAAATGCTGCTTGCCGCAGGTTCAAGAAGGTTCGTTATATTCGCATGCCCGAGATTCTTGACGAACTTACGATTGCGCGCAACAATGGTGAGCTGAAGAAGGTTCTGGAGGTCTACAAGAAGGCGGATTTGCTGATTTTGGACGAGTGGCTGATTCGACCGCTGACACCGCAGGAATCTTACGATTTGTTGGAGATTGCGGAGGCCCGCAGCGACCGCTCGATGATTTTCTGCACGCAATACGATCCGGATGGTTGGTATACGCGCATTGATCCTGATTCCCAGAGCACGATTTCTGACTCGATTATGGACCGCATCCGCCACAATGCCTACGAAATCCTTGTTGATGGTCGAATTTCCATGCGGGAACGCAAGGGGCTGAACGCTTTTGCCAGAAAGGCGGGTGTGGGCAATGGCTAAATGCCCGTACCTCGATCTGCGGAGTGGCGATTGCAAGGCTGAGTTAAGCCTCAATGAGTCATGCTACAGTGAAATTAACGGCTGCGATTCTTGTCTCCCAGACAACGCAGATCCGGAGTTGCTCTATTTGAAGATGAAAATTCAATAATTAGACGCTCTTCTGGAAAGCAACGACATTCCGTTTGAACTATTTAAAGATTGATTTTTGCTCTGCCGGTCGAAAAAGCTGGCAGAGCTTTTTGGTGGGCTAAAAAATTTGCCTTTGTGTAAGTGGCGGGAGTGGGCGGCCAAATGGCGGAAAAAGTCCGGCAGGGTGGCAGAAAAAGTCCGTGCAGATGGCAGAGCTACTCCGGTTTATGCACGCTGCTCAAAAAACCGCTGTCCTTAGAACCATTTCTCGAAAATAGGTGCTTATCTTCATAAAATCGATGCTGATCCGTAAGAAGATGATTCGGATTTTGACGACGAGGAATGGATTGAGCATCCAACAAAGCCATCTCTTGCCCACGTTCTCATTGATCTACTGCTCTCTCCTACACACCGTCTACCCAGAACTGTAACCACAGTACGCATTTATCGAGATGAAAACATATTCTCCGTCCGTCCAAGGTGCGATGTCTGCATAGAGCGAGAATACCAAGGGTACTGCCATCGATGTGGACAGTATCTCGACTGGTCAAAACTGGATGATGCAGAGGAAATTTTCATAGGATGGGATGGCGTGGAAGATGATGATTAAGCAACCTGTTCCGAAAGCCAGAACTCCACCAAGATGCTCTGTGAATTAGACTCCGTAGCCTCTGCTCTTGATAGTCTCCACGACCTGAGACACATACTTCTGGCAGGTATCGTGGTCAGGGGCTTCCACCATCACACGCACGACAGGTTCAGTGCCGGACTCACGGACAAGGATACGGCCAGTGTCACCCAGTGCCTCGGCTACGGACTTGACTGCCTCCTGCACCGCCGGGTCGTTCTGTGCGGCCTTTTTATCGGTGACGCGGACATTCTCCAGAACCTGCGGGTAGATCTTCAGCGGCTCAGCCAGCTTGCTCATGGGAACCTTCTTTGCCAGCATGACTTCCATCATCTTCAAGCTGGTCAGGATACCATCACCGGTGCTGGCGTACTTGCTGAAGATAATATGGCCACTCTGCTCACCGCCGATACGGCAGCCGTTCTTAGCCATGTACTCGTAGACGTACTTGTCGCCTACGGCGGTCTTTGCGTAGCCAATGCCCTGCTCGTCAAAAGCCTTATACAGGCCAAAGTTGGACATGACCGTGGTAACGACGGTATTGGTCAGCAGCTTGCCACGCTCCTTCATGTAGCAGCCGTAGATATACAGGATATGGTCGCCAGTGATGACATTGCCCTTTTCATCCACACACAGGCAACGATCAGCATCGCCATCATAGGCAAAACCGATGTCCAGACCGTTCTCTACCACGAACTTTTGCAGACCTTCAATATGAGTAGAGCCAGCGTTGTTGTTGATGTTCAGACCATTCGGTTTGTTGTTGATGACGTAGGTGTCTGCGCTCAGAGCATCGAAAACGCTCTTAGCAATATTCCAGCTTGCACCGTTGGCGCAGTCCAAACCAACCTTCACGCCCTTGAAGGAGTAGATGCCCAGGCTGATCAGGTAGCCCATATAGCGGTTACGGCCTGCCACATAGTCCACGGTGCAGCCGATATGCTCACGATGTGCAAAAGGCAGTTCCGGCCAATCCTTATCAAAGACATGGAGCTTGCCATCGATGTAGTCCTCCACCAGCAGCAGGGTTTCCTCGGGCATTTTCTCACCGTAGCAGTCGATCAGCTTGATACCGTTATCATAGTACGGGTTGTGGCTGGCAGAGATCATGATGCCGCAATCAAAGTCATCCACGCGAGCAATGTAAGCCACGGAAGGCGTAGTAGTAACGTGCAACAGGTAAGCGTCTGCTCCGGAGGCGGTCAGTCCTGCGACCAGACTGTACTCGAACATATAGGAGCTGCGGCGGGTGTCTTTGCCGATTACAATGCGTGCAGGCTCGTTGTTGCCATTGCGCTCGCGGAGCATATTGTAATACCAGCCCAAAAAGCGACCAACCTTGTAGGCATGGTCGGCAGTCAGATCAATACCAGCTTCACCACGGAAGCCATCGGTTCCAAAATACTTTCCCATTATAGTTTTTCCTCATCCAAAGAGTGATTTGACGAATAGAAATGTGCCTTTAGCCGGATAATTATCCGTTGCCTGCTGCTCACCACGGAGAGGTAGCATATATGAGCAGCAAAGCCATGTGGCTGAACACATGGCTGCAATAAGCATTAGTCTCTGCGGAACAAGTCACGTGTGTAGACCTTTTCCTGCACATCATCCAAGCAGCTATCATAGCGGTTGGCAATAATGGCTTGACTGCGATTCTTGAACTCTTCAAGATCATTGACGACTTCACTGCTGAAGAAGGTGCTGCCATTCTCCAGCATCAGCTCATAGAGGATGACCGTTGAGCACTTAGCAGTTCACCGAACTAAAGAAAAGCACTGTAACGATTGAAAATCAAGGGCGCGGAAGGACACATATTGCAATTACACCTGGAATTAAAGCTCGCCTACAAGCGTGCCCTGTTCAATTCAAGAACACATCTACCCTCTCAACTGAACTTACATGTCAAAGTTGGACACGGCTGTGGTCAGCAATGTTGAAAATGCATCAAGGAATCATCATCAAAGGTGCTGCTATTCCCCCTAACAGGAAAGACGCTAGCGATCCGTTTCCCCAGTTCATATTATACAAATATAAGGCAAAGCTTCCTGCTGCGCAAAACACAATCGCAATATCTAGGCAACAACACTTTCTCTTATCGAGGAAAGGTCGTTTCTCAATGCTTTGTGCAAACGAAATAAGCGAGAGAAGCATTGACATCACAAAAAATCTATTTCCGTTCGATCCCAAATTAAACGACATTGATGCGCCCACAATGAATACTATGTAAGACAAATTCCACAGTCTGCTATTTTGAGCTATATATCCTTTAGGAAAAACAACATATGGTCTAGTCAGTAACACTCCGGCAAATATCATTTGAAGATATCTTGTAAACAGTGAGTGGAAACTTGTTACTGCGTAACTTGTATATACCTGCGTTGTTCCTATCACGCTGTTGCAGAGCATACCTACAATGGTGTCTGTTGATCCAATGCGAACTGTCTGCACATACCCCGTGAATAAAGATAATAGCACCACTGTTGCAAGCGTACATATTCCCTTGTGTTTGGAAAAAAAAGGCAACGCAACCCAAGCCACTATTATCGGAATTATCGCATGGTGTAAAAAAACCGCTGCCAGAAGGACGCATATTGTCTGGATGATTCCTATATTTTTTATGTAATGCCTATAAAATGCATACCCTGCAATGATGAATGCATTCGCATACCGAATTCCAATTCCTATATCCAATATTGGGACAATTGTCACCCCTATTAGAAGAGTTGTAATCCATTGCTTCATCTTTAGACAATTAAGACATGCATAATCGAAAATCATCCATGTTAGCATCGTATATGCAACAAATGCTCCTGACGCCTGAAGTAATTGCATATTATTGAATCGAGCCATTACCCAAAGCCACAAATCCCATGTGAAAACTCCACTTTGGAATGTAGAATTTCCAAAGCACTGCCACAAGGGAATATTTTTATATGAATTCATGGAGATAAAATGTCTAAATATATCATTTCCAGAATCCGGTATATAGCAATACATCATCAGCGCCATGGATGTACCGAATATTATAGCGCTAAGTCTCGAAAAATGTTTTTGCGCAAACAGCAATACAGATATAACAATTCCAATAACTGGGCTTATTAGAACAAACGCCATTACAACAAATATATACATCTTCTTTACCTTGACTAAAACGATTTTATCATTTATTCATTTTTCCAGAATTACCCGACTTTCCCAGAAACTCACATAAAATATATTCATGGTGAAACACTATAAAAAGTAAAACAGAAACAAGTATGTTCACAATAAGGCGGGCAACCACTGTCGTAAAAAAACATCCAACACAATATGCTATTGCCATAATAATTCCTGCAGATAACAGATCTTTCAAAAGCATTTTTGCGTATTCATCAATATCCAGTTCGTTTCGCACGTAGATTGTTTGATAAAGCATAACAAAGTACTCTGCTACTATGGTCCCGACACAAGCACCATACGAACCGTACTTTCCAATCAACAATGCATTCAGAATAAGGTTCACAATGGCACCGCCAACCGTAGATGTCACATAAATACGGTCCATTCGCATGGGAATCAGGTATTGGGTGCGAATCACGTTTGCCCACGCAGACGCTAAAATTGTGACGCTCAATATCTTTATGATGCTCCCACTCTTTAAGAATTGCTCACCAAACAGCACAACAGATACATCATCAGCAATCAAATACAGGCCTGTTGCCATCATACTTGCCAACAGAAGTGCAAGCTTCATGGATGCATAAATCGTTTTCTTTGAATCTTTTGAAGTTTTATGTTCAATCAGATAGGCCATTCTTGGAAGCATAACCGTGCCAAGGGCGTTAATCACTGAGATTGGAATATTAATCAAACGCTCTGCGTTCTCATAATATCCCAACTCCGTAACGGTAGAAAGTGAACCAAGCATGGTTTTATCCATCACGCGGTAGATACCGAATGCCAGAACAGGGACAAATAGAAGCAGGCAGCCTTTCAGGTGCTTCAGTGAATCCTGAAGCGTTGTATTGACTCGATTGACGTACTTATGAAGAGAAAAAATCAAATATAACTGGCTTGCGACCGTGGATCCCGCCATAATATACGTATAAACTGCCAAATCCCTCTGAGTTTTTACAAAAGATAAAATTAAAACAAGAGAAAGCACTTTAATGATGCAGTTTCGCGTGATTGTGAGTTTGAACTTCTCAAGTCCAAAATAGAACCAATTAATATCGAAGCATACGGACACAAGGTAGAGGAATTGAATTGCTGCAATTTCCTTGTATGCTTTGCACCAAAGAAACAAATAGCTCAAATATCCAACAATCACAACTCCCACAACCATGAGCTGGAGTCGATAGATTGACCAGAACACTCTCGAAAGTTCATCCCTATTGTCCCGGACTTTCGCAATTTCACGGTTTCCATAATTGTTTATTCCCAGCATTCCTACTAGCATGAACATGTAGACGATGGAATATGTATAGGAATAAATTCCGACATTATCTACACCCAACCGCCTCGATATATAGCTGACTGTAATCAGCGGAAAAACATAAGAAAGCAACTGATATGCAACATTTAGTAGAAAATTCTTGTTTTCACTTTTCACGCTTCAGTTATATCCTCCTATCAACAAGTGCCTTTTTTAAGTATGTATATGCTCTCTCCTGCTCTTTCTCTAACAGGTGTTCATACTTATTATAGTTCTTTTCCTTCAGATAGTTGAAGCCATCATCAAACTCTATTGGAATCATTCTATCCTCTAAATCCAGCAAATGCATTAGAGTCTTTACTCTATCGTCATTACCAAACATTCCACCGTTTTTTACAGTCCAGAATTTTTTCGGTATATAGTCGAAAAAACTGTTCCATGAAAAGATGTTGTAATAATGATTTCAGCATTTTTTATCAACTGTAAATATGTAGATGGATTTTCAATTTCCGGAAGTTTGAATCCTGAAAACTGCATACCTTTGACATAAAATGTTTTTGTGTTAAAGGCAATTACAGGTAAATTGTATTTTTGAGAAATTCTATTGACGAGTTTATTTATATCACGGCTATAACCGGGGGAGTAATAGAAAATGTATCTTGGTGGAAGTTTCAATTCATGTGATTCAATTTCAGCATAATCATCCCGTTTCAGAAGAAGTGTTGGATCAAGAAGAAGGTCGGCATCTCTGCCGGTCAAATTCTGTAGCCATTCCAATCCATTACGTTCACGAATCGACAGATTTGCAAAATCTCTTAAATACTCCGCATACCGATTTGGATTAGCTGCATAATCCATAATGTTTTTTGCTCCAAACGACGGCGCATATGCCACTTTTCTTGCATTCTTCACCCACGGCAGAAAATATGCATCGTCTCCATCCGCAATAGTAATGTTCCAGATTTGATCGCTCCCAGCAACCACGATATCATAATCCGCATCCGATAAATCTGCTGATTTATGAATCGGAAAATTCGACAAGCGGAAATTGTTCTTCTTGAATCTTTCATACGACTCATAGTTTCTAGCTATTCTTTTGAACCATGGAGCAAGGATTATATTTTTTATAACATTTTTCAAGCTGTCGTTCGGTTGACGAACGCTATAAAGTTTTTGCTGTCCTTCGTTTGAGAAATCAATAATTTCTGAATCTTTGCCTGTAAGTCGATCAACCACCTGCTGTAAAGCAAATGCCTGAAGCATAGAGCCACAGTTATATGAGTTGTGGAATGTTATAATTCCAATTTTATTATTCAAATCATTTCCCACTTCATTTTCCCCTTTTCTTTACCACTTCTCACTCGGTTTCTAAGATTAAATATTTGTTTTGTTCCCCAAAAGCAGTTGTGTTTTGACAGCCAATATACAATCTGTACCACCTTGGTGCAATCCCTGCTGCCGGGGTACGAGTTCATATATTCTCTCATTCCACCTCTGTAGATTTTTCGTTCTTGTTCTTTTCTTTGAGCTGAATCACAAAAATTGGAAATCAAGAACAGATACAGGTAAACGCTATATGTCACTGCATAAGACATGCAGCGAGCAATTTCATGGTCTTCAACATTATTGTTCTTCAACAGGTTTTCTGCCAAAGAAAAATATCTCAAATTTGAGTCGTAAAATTTATCACTGTATTTTTTTGAGGACGATCCCATATAAATTCGGTACTGATAATATGAGGCTTTGCAGCAAACAAAATGCTCTGCTTTCAGAATTGCATTCAAATTAAATATTCCGTCTTCCCCATTGATAAGGCCACCATCAAACCTGATTTGATTTTTCAGAAGGAACTCCCTTCGGTACAACTTTGACCATGGAGAACTCATATTCGCATTGCATTTGGAATCCGGGATTCCAAAGATACCGTGTATGATATTTATCTTTTCAATGTTTTCTTGTTCATCAAAATTTTTACCATAGTAGACCACATCTGCTATCTCATCACATCCAGATAAGACAACATTTCCCCAACCCTGGCTCAACCTGTCGTCAGCATCCACAAATTGGATATAGTCACCCCTGGCTTCCAGTATCCCAACATTTCTTGTATAGGAAACGCCATGATTTTCATGGTGGAACACGCGGATATTTTCTTTCTTGTATTTTTGAATCAACTGATAAGATGAATCTTTTGAGCCATCATCTATCAGTAAAAGCTCCATGTCATTATTCATTTCCGGTAAAATCGATACAAGGCACTCTTCTATATATCGTTCTGCATTATATATAGGTATCACAATAGATAATTTCATATCTGTACTCACAGCATCCTTCGTTGATATTTTATTACAGTCTTTGGTGCTATAGAAAACACATATAACTTTAACCGCTGCTTTGCGTTGAATGATTCCCACTCAGGCCGGAGCCGCTTCCATTCTTCATCAACTTTCCGTTTGATTTCACCATTGCTATCTTCAATAAAGCGAATTCTGTACTTTGCCGCACAAAGGAACATCGCATATTGAAAAGCTGCCAAACGGTAAACCACAGGATAATCTTTTACTAATCGGATGATTTTCTGATACGCTTTCATCGCATCAAACCATTTTGGATTGTCCAGCCGGTTTGAAGCGCTGTTCTCAATTTGACGGTAAAAATATTTTTGCCCGCAGTTATAGACTGCTTTTTTACAATTCAGCAAATAGATCACATTAAAGAGCAGATCCTCACAAACAGCGATGCTTTGTTCCAAGCGAATAGACTTCGTTTGTAACAAACTCTTCCTATAGAGTTTGTTACAAACGAATCCCTCGAACGCTCCAAACACCTGCTTCAACATCTCCGATTCTTCGTATGTAGATGTTACTCCATTTGTGAACATTTCCGGTTCAAATAATTTGCTTTTGGCGACCCCAATCACTGCAATGTCTGCATCTGCTTCTTCCAAATCATGAATCATCTGTGCTATAAAATCAGGTGCGACAAGATCATCTGCGTCAACAAACGTCACGTACTCACCCGTACAGTGTTCCAGTCCGAAATTCCGGGAATAAGATACACCATGGTTTTCGTTGTAATACGGTATAATTCGTGCATCCTGCTCGGCGCGACTTCTTATTATTGAAGCTGTCAAATCCTTTGACCCATCATCGACTACAAGAATTTCCAATACTGGATAAGTCTGCTCACAAATTGAATCCAGGCATGCTTCGAGATATTTTTCCGCATTATATGCAGGAACAATAACACTGACCTTTTTCATATTCTCTCACTGCTCCTCATATCGCTTCTGATATCCTGCTGCCATACTCTTTGCTGACAACTCTTTCTCCTGAAATGCCTTAATCGCAGACTTATTTATCTTTCTTTCCCTCAGTGCCTTCAGCTTTACCTCAAAATCATCCGGTGAGAACGTCTCCCCCAGATAAACATCCTGCCCCATCTCTACGACTTCGCAGTGCGAGGGAATATCCGATAGGAACAGCCCCAGCCCGCAGGACAACGCTTCCAGCACCGAAATCGAAAATCCCTCAGATTTGGAGGCGGACATATATACATCGCTAATGTTCATGTATGCAATCGGATCAGTCTGAAATCCCAGCATCCGCACATGGTCATCCGCTTTTGCCTTGCACTCTGCTTCTTTTTCACCTTTGCCCAAAACAAGCAGATACTCGTCGCCTTCGTGATATTGCACAAAATTATCGATTAGCCAGACAGTGTTTTTTCGGGAATTCAACACACCCGCATAGAGAAATACGCAGGCATCTTCTGGCACATCAACTTCGGCTCTGGCTATAACGGAATGAGCCTGCACCGGCTTGATACCGTTGCGAATAAACGATGCGTTCGGCAGGTGCCGTTTCATCACATCGTAGACAGACTTCGAGCAGCACACACACTCGTCCAGTTTTTTTAGCGCTGCCATGTGCAACGCAATGAAGATTCGGCTTTTGGCGTACCCATAAGTATCAAGGTAGTCTTCATACATATTGTTGTGGATCGTAGTGATTTTCCTTACAGGAGTGTTTAGCCTCGAGGAAACAATGTCCGGGATCAGTCCGTGCGTATGTAAAATGTCATAGTGTCCCTTTTTCACGGTGTCGTCAAACTCTTTGCATTGCCCCAGCAAACATTTCATTCGGCTGAGCGTAGCGCATTCATACACGGAAACACCATTACTTTTCAGGTACTCAATGACCTCCGGATTGTTTCCGGAAAACAGAGTGATTAACGACACATCATATTTTTCCCTGTCGAGATTATTGATGATGTTCAGCACCACACTACTGGGACCATTTTTTACAATATAATTTATGACGTATGCAATTCTGATCACCGCTCAATGCTCCTTTTCTTACTTCCTCAACACTTTCTCAAACATAAACTTCCGTAACCAGTTTGGAGCCAACGCAGATCCGCTACGAATCACACAGCTCTTCATGTACTGGCCATTTCCAATAAACCCGCTGTCCTTCATGAACTTGAATAGCTTTGCCTGGGTTTTAGCATACTTCCAGCCTGCGCGCCTTAAGTACATTTCAGAACCAGCCCGCATATGGAGCAGCGGCTCCTGAATGTTGTAGCCCTGATATCCGGCCATCAGCATCCGCAGCCAAAGGTAATAGTCCTCCAGCAGATAAAAGTCCTGATACGAACCAGCTGCCTCGACCGCCGTTTTCTTGTACATCACGCAGGGGTGATTGAACGGGTTGCGCTTCTTCGCAAACTCCACGATCTCCGCATTGGTTTCTGGCGGAACGCGCCTCGTATCTACAGCCGCCGGGTCTGTCGTAAATTCCTCCACGACACCGGAACAAATACTCACTTCCGGGTGCGTGTTGAACACATTGATCTGTTTCTCACACCGATTTGGATAAGCAATATCATCGCTATCCATCCGGGCGACCAGTTCATTCTTGCAGTGCTTGATGCCCTCGTTCAAAGCATTGCCGAGGCCGCAGTTCTTTGCCAGACGAACAACATTCAGTACCGTACCCATTTCCTGTTGCTTTTCTACAATCACGGCATCCAGCTCCGGATTTAGTGGGCCATCGCACACCAGTACGAAATCGTTTGTTGGAACCGTCTGCACCTGAATGCTCTCGATTGCCTGTCTCAAATATTCCGGTTTTTCTTTGTGATAAACAGACATTAAAACGCTGTAATTCTGCATCACTTCGTCTCCTGCCCCATCGCCGTAGTTGCGCCTTCCGCCACGCCTTCGGTGCTTTCAGGCATAAACAGGATCTTCACCGTTGCCAGCATAATTTTTAAATCCTCGATCAGGCTGGGATGGGCAATATACATCAGATCCATCTGCAGCTTATCGTAGGGGGTGGTGTTATACTTGCCATACACCTGCGCATAACCGGTCAAACCAGCCTTTGCCTGAAGCCGCAGCGCAAACTCCGGCATTTCCTCGCAGTACTGTGCGGCGATCTCCGGGCGCTCCGGACGAGGGCCCACAACAGACAAATCACCCTTCAGGATGTTCAGCAACTGAGGCAGTTCGTCCAGACGGCAGGCGCGGATAATGTGACCGACCTTTGTAATACGGTCATCCTTGTCGCCGGTGGAAAGACGTGCCACGCCATCCTTTTCTGCGTCCACACGCATAGAGCGGAACTTCAAAATCTCAAACTGCTTGCCGTCTTTGGTCAGACGCACCTGCTTATAGAAGGCGGGACCACCATCGGATTTGACCGCAATGGCTGTGATCAGGAACAGCGGGCTCAAGATGATCAGTGCCAGCAGTGAGATCACAATGTCCATCGCGCGCTTGATGAACAAGAACTCCGGGCTTGCCATGTAACGACCGACGCGCAGCATCGGCAGATGAAACATATGCATCGGCCATGCGCCGCTCATGATAACATCGCCAACGCGGGGGATGACGAACATATTGATGCCCTTCCCTACGCAGTGCTTCAGGATAATGTTGCGCTCATGGCTGTGAACACCACTGACAAAAACAGTCTCCATGCCGTCCAGAATGCTCAGGTCTGCCAAGCACTCCGACACGCTCAGGGTAACCTGCACGTCGTATTTCTGGCTCAGACCATACTCGTTGATGAGCTTTTCCATACCGTGTCGCACATCGTAGACCACCGCGGTCTTCTGCGGCGGGAAGGTCTTGTAGTACCATTTATGTGCGCAGGATGCCCAGATCGCGGCCATCACCAGCTGTCCCACGATTGCTGCAATACCCGGCAACAGGTTGCAGAGCTTTGCGGACATCAGGCAGATCACGATGTACAAAATACCATCGGTTGCCATAGCGCCAAGGATCTGGCCGTACACCAGTTCTGAGACCCGCTGCATCGACATCCAGAACGCATCGTAAATTTTACCGAGTACAATGTACAGGATAAAAAACAGGCCTAAAATCGCAAAATGACCCTTCCATTCCAGATTTGCATAGGTCTGGTGCGAGTAGTACAGGAACCAGCAGGCCGCAAACGGCAGCTCGATCATCAGAACATTCAGGATCTTCACGACCCGCAACATCACATCATGCTGAAATTTTGACATAATCCCCCAATAACTCCTTTAGCTTTTCTTTTTGCACTTCACTCATCTTTTTCCGACCAACCTTGCAGCAGTCGCTTTCTGGGCACACACCCATCGGCTCATCCGGCCTTGTCCGGTCTTGGGAACAGCAATTCATTTTGCTCCGGTGTGCCTACGGCACGTTTCCGGTTCTCCCACCGCATCCCGATGGCATCCAGCCTCGCAATCCGTTCCTCCGTCAGAACAGCGCAGCTTTTTTCAGGATTCTGGCGGGTGTACCGCTGCCGCTTGACCCAAGTTCCGAGGTTGTAACCGCCCGGTGACACATATTCTGCCGGGACGTTCAGGTCACCGTGGGCATCAAAATAGCGCTTTGCTTCCTGATACCCTTCGTTCCACTGGCGGTCATTGCGGTTGCCCCAGTACATCCCGATACGGTTAAGCCGCTCGACCTGTTCGTCCGTCAGTTTTCCTTTCGGGTACGCCCATTGCTGGCTTGCGACCCACTGTCCCAGCCGTTCACCAGCAGCTGTCACGTAGGAACGTGGGATATTCAGATTACCGTTTTCCTCATAGTAAGCCGCAGCCAGCGCATAAGCCTTTTCCCACTTGGCATCGAAGATGTTCCACACCATACCAAGCTCATCAAGCTGCGCGATGCGTTCTTCCTTCAAGCGTCCGTTCAGCTTTTGCTGCCGGGTCTTGATGATCCACTGCCCTAAGGGGTAACCGTCCGGGTCGGTGTATTTGCCGGGCACCATCAGATTTCCGTAGGTGTCGTGGTATTTTTTTGCCACCTCAAATCCATGCTGCCACGCAATTTCCTTCCGGTTGCCCCAGACCATCCCGATGCTGTCCAGACGTGCGATCTGCTGCTCGGTCAGATTTCCTTGGATCTGTCCCTCGCGCACCCGGCGCTGGGTGACCAGCCACACCCCAAGGCTCAGACCGCTGGGCGTGGTATACAATTTCGGGACGTTCAGATTGCCGTGTTCTGCGTAGTAGATGCTTGCCTCGGAGAAATAGTGCTCCCAGCCGGAAGAAAGGCTCGCCTGCAGCTGCTCGAACAGCACCCGGCAGTCGTGCACCTGCTCGATGACCTCGAACCGCTCGGTGACAATCTTGTCGCCCTCACCGTTGGCATAGAGCCGGTGAACTGCTTCCTGCATCTCGCTTTGCAGACCGGAAATGCTGGTCAAGCCCTCAAAGTTGTTGACAACATCCAGAATCAGCGGAGCTGCGGTGTCCCCGGCGGTCAGGGCGCGTCCGATCTGCTGCTTGTAGATGATGGGCGAGATGGTAGGTCGGAACAGGATGACCCCGGAAATGCCTTCCACATGGACGCCCTCGTTGAGCATATCGATGCAGAACAGCAGCTTCAGCCGGTTGCTGGTGTCTGTCTTGAAGTCCGCAAAGGCCTTGTCCGTATTCGGATCATCCGAGTAGGCTTCGTACACCACAACGTCCGGGTTGACCCCGGCAAACCACTCCGGCACGTGGGACACCATCTCGTCCATGTGCTCCTTGTTGGCGCAGAACACAATGTACTTGCCAGCCTTATTCGTGATATGATGTGCAAAGACCCTATCCAGACCATCCGCCTGTTCCAAGGCGCGGCGCAGCGCGTCCAGATATTTCTGATTCACATCCTGAATGCCCGGTGCCCGCAGGTTGTCCACCCGTGCCCGATACTTTGCGAGGGCTTTCTGATACTGATAAACCGTGGTCACATATTTCGGGGCAGGCAAAATTCCCCTGACGACTGCTTCGCCAAGGGTCATGTTGCTCGCAACACGGCTATCGAAAAGTTCTTCAGCCATGTCACGGTTATTATCCAGATAGCGGATGTTTGTTGCCGTCAGCCCAAGTAATTTTGCGTCCGGGCATAACTTTAATAAAGCCACCGTGCTTTCGCCCCAACATTCAGCACCGGCACGGTGGAATTCATCGAGTATAATATAGGCGGGCTTTTGCGCCGCAATTTCGTCCAGCTGTGCCTGCGTACAGCACATCAGTTTGGCGTAGGTATAAAAGTGAACGTTTGCCAACGGAAAATCCGGGTCGTTCCTTTTCAGGCTCTCCAGCTGGGTCTTGAAGATATATTCACTGGGAGAAAGCCAGATCACGACCTTCTCCGGGTTGTCCTCGATCAGCTTGAACGCAATGTAGCTCTTTCCGGTGCCGGTGGGATGAACAATGGCAGCCTTGCCATACTGCTCCATCATCCGGACTGCCGCATGATATGCTTTCTTGTTGTGCTCAAACAGACATAATGCCACCTTGTTCACCCCTTCCCGCAATAAAGGGGTATCCTCCACAGTGATAATGGAGGGTCACGGGAAAAATCTGGCGTTATTCCATTATATTTATCGCTTTTCCGCCCCTCATGGACACCTGATGGGAAAATATCCGGTTCATCTCCCTGCGCTTTCGAGTCAGGTCGGAGTGCACATAACGCTGCAAGGTGATGTTGGCGTTGGCGTGTCCTAACAATTCGCTGAGTGTTTTCACGTCGCACCCCGCCTGCAGACAGGCGGTAGCAAAAGTATGACGCAGCGCGTGCGGACGCACTTGCCGGACAGCTGCCTGCTTCAGATATGCTTTGATGCTTTTCCGGTAGCAGCGGGGTTCGGTAGGCTTGGACTCGTTTCCGGACAGAAACCATGTAGAATTACTGGTATTTCCGCGCAGCTTTTTCAGGATAACAAGCAGTTGTCTCGGGATTGGAATTTCCCGGCGCGAGGTGCGGGTTTTCGGCGTTTGGATGACTACCTTTGTATGACCGTTTCCACAGGAAATTCGACAGACCGTCCGATTGATTTTCAGTATTCCAAGTTTCAGGTCAAAATCACCCCATTGCAGGCCGCAAATCTCACCAATACGCAGACCTAATTCAAGCCCCAATAGTAGCCCAATCTTGCGCACTGTTGGATTCTCCTGCACATATTGATAAAGCCGCTGCTGTTCCACCGGGGAGAGAGGCGCAGAAATTTTGTCGATAGCTTTTGGCAGTGCTACTTCCAGCTCCATCGGACGGATCAGGCGTAAATGCGCGGCATATTTGCAGATGCGGCGCAGCATCGAGAGGCATTCCCGGGCAGAGGATTTCCCCAGTGGCTTGTGTGCAGCATCCATAGGCGTGATGATCTGCTGCATGGCCTGTTCCAGAAAGCTTTCCTCAAGGGACGCAACGGGCACTTTGCTCAAAACAGGAAGAAGATACTTGTGCAGGGTGTACGAATAATGCGCATAGGTGGATTCTTTTATACTGTTCCGCAGGGAGTGCAGCCATACTTCAGCCAGTGCTTCAAAGGTCAGGTCGGTTCTTTTCAGGTTGTAGAAGCCCGCCTCTGCTTTTTTCTGGATCAGCACCCGTTTGACCTCTGCATAGACTATGCCGTAGACGTAACCCCACTGGATTTTGCCCTCCGGCGTGCGCGCCTTGATGTACCGGCCTTCCCACCGACCATCCTTGCGTTTGTGAATGTTTTCTCCCCGTCGTGCCATTTTGTTTCCTCCTGCGGCTTGGACACCCACCTGACCACTTATTTTGTCCACCATCGTTTATAGCTGGGTTTTTCATGCAAAAATGGGCAATGTGCAATAAACTTTCAGCTTCTGCGAGGTTTTTTCTAAGGTCGGGTGGGATACATTTGTATGGTTTTCTATTGATTCCCAGATATAACCATGATAAAATAATAGGAGAATTCAAACAACGATGTCGAAAGATCGGTATCCTCCATTATCACTATGGAGGATACTTTTTTTGTTAAATATATTCTTTGCCATTACGCGGCTGCACATTCTCTGTATCATAAAATACTTTTGCATCATGCGCAGATGCGTATGCATAGCTGCACGGACTTCTGTAACATCATAGTGAGGTGAACTTCATCACGACTGTAAAAGATGCCGTTGCCAAACACTTTGAACAACTCTACGACCAGCAGGGGATATTCCCCAACAAGTTAGCGACCCGCGCCGGTGCATATTCCAAAATCGATTTATTGTTTAACACATAAACATAAATATATTTTTATTCTACAAACTGCACCTCTTGCGAACATAAAAAACGAGTGTTATACTGAAACCATCAAAAAACATTGGAGGTGTCTACTATGCCCCGTCCCAAAGGAAGCAAGAACAAGAACAAGACCAAGACCGTAAAAGCAACTGTTGACTTTGCTGCACAGATTGCTGAAAAGCAGTCTGCAAAGGAAGCCGCTGCCGCTGAAATCGCATCCATCACCGCTAACATCGATGCGCTGAAAGCTGACCTAAAAACCAAGAAGGCAGCGCTGAAATCTATCGACAAGGAAATCGCCAGAATCGAGGCTAAAAAGGTCAAAGCTGAAACCAAAGCAGCGGAATCCGCAAAGAAAGCCGAAGCGGAGGACGTGCTGAAAAAGCTGCTGGCAAGCGGCGTGAGTGCAGACGATATCCTCGCAAAGCTGAAGTGATCTGAAAATTTCTGACGCAGCAGTTGACGGAAACATCTACGTCGCAAGCAGTGCAACTTGGTACCAACTTGCAATTTTTGAATCGGATTTTTCAAAATCCAAATTCAAAATGCTTGTTGGGCTGTGCCCAAACCCCTTGTGTTCTGCGTCCGGTGGATGCAGGCTGCGCATTTTTGCAAAACGCTTTTTTGATCTGAGTGCCGATGCCTGTGGTATCGGCACTTTTTGCACAGATAGATTCCCGGAAGCAGATAATAGTGCTATGCAGCACATCCGGAATTGTGCTATACTTGATTTACACAAACCTGTTTGCCCTAAAAAGTTGGAGGTGTTCATGGCTACACGAACCATTTGTTTTCCCATATCCGGCTACCCCTATTGCAAAGAACAGCCGGTGACATTCACATGGATAAAAGGTAGCAAGCGGCAGAATATCCGTGCCGTCCATGATGCCGTCCATACAACAGAACCGGATGTTTCAATTCTGGAAGTCAGCTCTGCATCCGTTCAGCCGGAGGGTGAGGCTGTTTCTTCTCTGCGGCTTCTGCTGCGTCTGGATTCTGTTGCGCAGGATGTGCCCATCAGCACGGTTTTTGAAGCCGCCAAGGTATTTGAACATGGCGGTCCATTCGCTGACCTTCTGACCTGTGCGCCATCCAAAGTCCACAAGGACGCTCGGCTGCGAACCAATGGAAAGCTGCTGCGCTACTCTCTGGAAGGAAGTGAGTATCCGATAGAGCCGCACCCGGATTCATTTTTTGAGTGGCTCTACTGCCGCGCGTTGAAGCAGTTCCCGGAAAAGGCTGCGCAGCTGAGCAGGTATAATGCCTTTTCTGATATTGCTGCCGCAGCGGATTCTAAAAAGTATTATGGCGATTCCTCGCGGGCGGCCGCAATCTATGTAGGACTTGCAGCGGCTGGAAAACTTCCGTGCATCGATTCCTATGAATCATTCATTGCGGAAGTTTACACGGAGCCAAAGCCCTTGCCCAAGTCTGGAAAATCTGAGACTGCTTCAAAAAAGACACCCGAGGTTTCTGCACCTGCACCAGCAAAGGAGATTCCGGCAGACGAATCGTCGCCGTCCGATAATGCAAATATTCCGGACGCTGCGCAGATGGAACAGGTCCTTGAGCTGCCCAAAGCGACCTGTCTGCTCCTCTCTTTGGCAAAAAATGCTGGTCTTTCCGCAAATAATTCCAGTGAGCTGGCGTATAAGGGAAAGGAATTTTTTCTTGACGCTTATCAGAAAGCACTGAAAAACAAAACGCTCCAAATCAATGTTCATAAGAACAAGTTCACATTTCCGATGGAGGAGCATGACAGCGGATTTCATGCGGTCGGAGTACTGACCCGTTCGCCTGCTTGGGAATACGGATGGAAGTTCAACTATCTGGCTGAGAATACCTCCGGAGCAGAAAAGCCCGAAGTCAAAGCAAAAATCCAGAAGCCTTTGACCGCATTGGAGCATCTGGAACGCTGTGGGTATAAAATCGTTCAGCAGGTCGTGCCGGAAAAACTCCCACCGATTGCTGTTCAGCGGATGGCATGGAAAACAGGCGAGGCTCTTTGCGACCCGGTGGTGGTGGATTTCCTGCAGTTTATCCGAACACATATGCAGAGCGACGGTTCTTTTTCGTTCCGTATCCCAAAGGGTGCGTCCAAAAAATCGTTTGCCACACTTTCAGAGATTGCTCAGACGTGGGACAAAATGGGACTTTTTGCAGCCATTGTGATTTACCCGCAGAATATCGTCTATGAACTTGCGCAAAATGAAACCGTCCGGCATTTTTTGAGCGGAAAGTGGCTGGAGCTTTTTGTAGAGCATCAGGTTCAGCAGATTCTGAACCACTATCGGGAGGAGCAGGGCGCAGAAGTTTCGGTTTGCTCCAATGTGGTCCTTTCAGAAACAGCATCCGTAGGGAGCACACATGAGCTGGATGTCGTGTTCTCCATCAATGGAAAATTTTTCTGGGTAGAAGCCAAATCATCCAGTCGAAGCATTGATTATGGAAAATATGCTTCTCTGTGTGAAAAGCTGAACGTGACACCAGAAAGCTTGCTTTTGGTCAACAGCGATTTGTCCGTGGAAGAGTGCGAAGGTGTTTCTTATTTCTGGAATTACCGTGTTGCAAACTGTGCAACGATCACACAGGAACTGGAAAGCATGATTGCTAAACAAATTGAAAGCACCGGAAATGCTGCTCTGAGTACAGACTGAGAAATAAGCAAAAATGATATGTACCCCCAATACTGGACACCCAGTATTGGGGGTACATATCAAAACCGAAAAGCAGAAGCTGCCGCACAAAAATACGGTGCGGCAGCTTCTGCTTTTTATTTGCTGTGTTCCCTGCGTGTGCCGACAGTTCCGTTCCGCCTTATTCCTCCTCTGCGAAAGGGCGTTTTTGCCCGCCGCATTTGTGGCCCGGCTTTCCCATGAATGGCCGTTCGTTTTGCCGAAAAGTCGTACTCTGCCCGGAAAAAAGCACCGGAAGACTGCTTCGGCCATTTATTCCGCCGTTTCTTACCGATTTTACAATGTTTTTTGCAAAAAAGGCTTTACAAATGAATTTCAAAAACATATTATATAATTATAGGTTCAGCTTCTTTACGCAAATAGTTTCGTACCGGTTCGTATGGGGCAGCCGGGTCTGTGCTTTTTGCACTGCTTCTGCCTTACGATAGATCATTGGAGCCCGCCGGTGCAGCCCCGCTGCACCAGATCAAATACAGAAGGAAGGTTATGCATCATGCCTGAAAAGAAAGTTTCTGCTCCTGCAGCCGATGCTCCGGCTGCCGAGGGTAAGACCCGCAAATCCACCAAGGCTCCCGCCCGCCGCGGCCGCCCGCCGCTGGCACCCGAGCTGTATGTAGAAATGGGCGGTGAACAGTACAACATCACCGACATCATTGACCGCGCCAAGGCAGACTACCGCACCACCCACAAGGTCGGCGTACAGTCCTGCAAGGTATACGTCAAGCCCGAGGAAGGCGCAGCCTACTACGTCATCAATAAGTTTTCCGGCAAGCTGGAACTGTAACTTTTACAGGGCCGCCGACAGCACCGCACTGCTGCCGCGCCCGCTATTCCCACAATAAGGTTCCATCAACAAAAAAGACACCGCACAGCTGTGCGGTGTCTTTTTTGCATAGGCAGCGGCTCAGAACCCCAGCATCCGCCAAAGAGTCTTACGCTCTTCGGCCGGGTCCGGGTCTGGGATCTCGAATACATAACGCTCGGTGGCGTTGATAACGGTGGTGTTGCCGCGGGTGCATACCCGGGGCAGCTTTGCATCGTAATTCAGGTGTACGTGCCCGTGGATGAACCATTTAGGCTGGTACTCGTCCAAAATCTCGTTGAAGCACTCAAAGCCCCTGTGGGCACAGTCGTCCCCGTCGTTCAGTCCCTTGGCCGGGGCGTGGGTCAGCAGCAGGTCGATGCCGCCCCTTTTGTGCGCCTGATGCTCCAGCTTGTGCACACGGCGGCGCATGGCCTTCTCGGTGTACTGGTAGGTATCCTCTTTATTATAGCGCTGACAGCCCCCCAGCCCCATGATGCGCAGACCCTTCCATGTGTACACCTGATCGTCCACGCAGATGCAGCCGCCGGGTTCACCCTGGGTCTGGTAGCTGCCGTCGTGGTTGCCGTGCACATACAGGATGGGCGCAGCAGTAAAGTTTGTGAGATATTCCAGATACTTTTTGGGCAGATCCCCGCAGGAGAGGATCAGGTCGATGCCTTCCAGCCGGGCACGGGTGTCATAGTCCCACAGCGCCTTGGACGGGACATCTGAAATGGCAAGAATTTTCACGTTCGTATGCTCCATTCTGTTTCCGGTCAGGCCGGCTCATTTCTCCAGACCCTTTACGTTGTCCAGCCCGTTGATCGCCAGCACGGTACGGGTCTTGACGTCCAATTCATCGTAATGGGGCAGCTTGCCGTGTACACAGGCATCCAGCCAATCCATCTCCATCAGCTCTTTGGGGCTGTAAACTCTATTCTCCGGGGAGTGCAGGTTGTCCTCGTTATCATACAGCTTTTCCGGGAAGATGTGCACATTGTCCGAGCCCTGCAGCGTTTCCAGCAGATCCAGCAGCTGTCGCGTACCGCTGGGCAGCGCTTCCTGATACTCCAGATCCTCTGCGCCGCTGCGCAGACCCCACCAGTAGTTCACTGCGCGGGTGGTGGCTGCGTTGTCCCAGCTGCCGTCAAAAATGGAGCGCACGATCTGCACATAAAAGGTATCCCACCGCCAGATCGGCAGACCCAGCGGCTGTAAGCTGCCGTCCGGCAGTTTGCGGCACAGGCCGTAGTCCCGGTTGGTGTCGGCAGGCTCCCGACTGTCCCGGGCGTAGACCATGTCGATCTCCGGGCAGTCAGCAAAATCCAGCGGATGGGCGGCATCGGGCTGGCAGGCCCAGCGCAGCCAGATACGGCCTGCCGGGCGCACGCTCTTCAGCCCCTGCGCAAAGGCGTTGATCGCAGCGGGCACGCCGTACACGGGGTTTGCCGCCACATAGCCGATGTGCCCGGTCTTGGTCATGATACCGGCCAGCATCCCCAGCAGATAGGTCACCTCATAGGTGCGGGGGTAGTAAGTGCGCACCAGTGGGTGCGGCGCGTTCAGCGAGCAGTTCAGGATGCGGGTCTTGGGGTGCTGCGCCGCCACCTTCAGGCAGGCGTTGTACATCCGCACGCTGGTGGCGAACACCACGTCCGCATTGTTGTGGGCTACCTCCTCCAATATCTGCTCCGCGTCCACCTCCGGGTTCACATCCTCGTAGCAGCTGATATACACCTTGTCCGGGAAGACCTTGGCCAGCGCATCGCGCCCCTCGTCATGCGCACGCACCCATGCGCTGATCTTGGCGTTGTACTCGTGGAGGAACACCACCCGCAGCTCGCTGGGCTGCTTGCTGGGGCTGAAGATATTCAGCTTGGACAGCAGCGGCTCTGCGGGGCTCTTGGGCGGTTCCAGCGAAAGCTCCACGCCATGGGGCTCGGTGAGCACCTTCACCTCGTTCCACAGCTTTTCCAAGTTCTGCCGCACCTGCGCAGGGGTGGCATCGTAAGTGTCGGAGTAGCGGTACACCGACAGGTACACCAGCAGCGCATCGCCGGGCGTCAGGTCCAGTTCTTCGCCGCCCAGGGCGTGGAACTGCTGGCTGAACATGGTGTAGAAGGAAGCAAAGTTCAGCCGGTCGTCGTCGGTCCAGCTCTCGCCCGAAGCTTTGCACACCAGCGTCTGCAGCTTGGCATAGCCGCCCAGTTTGGAGAAGTGGACGTAGTTCACCTTGGACAGCTTGTAGAAATCCAGGAATTCATAATAAATTTTGTTTTCCAGGCTGTCGTTGCGCTCCGGGATCAGACGGGTGACAGTGCCCGCGATCTTGACGGCCTCGTAATATTTCAGCACCGAGACACGCTTGTTGCCTTCCAGCACATAGAATTTGTTCAGGAATTCATAGGCGATGATGGGCACACGGATGCCTTCCTCCAGATGCGCCTCACACAGGTTGGACCACTTGGCCGCGAACTCGGTGTCCGGCTCCAGCAGCGGCATGAAGTTGGACGCAAAGGCGGTGTGGCGTCCGCTGGTCTTTGTGCCCACAATGCTCTCGGCCGGGATCTCCACCAGGCCCAGCGGTTCCTGCGCCACGATGTTCACATTGACCAGAATATCGTCCAGCACCGCAAGATACGGCGACTGTCCGCGCGCCACGCAGGCGCGGTAAGCGCGCTGCCCCGCGCGCAGTGCGCTCTTGTAATCTTCCAGCATAGTTACTCCTTTTTTTACAGGGCCCTGTGCAGGGAGCGTTCCCTGCTGCATCGTACAGCCCAGTATACCATGAAATTTGGTGTTGTGGGAAGTTTTTCGGGGCAAAAGAGTTGATTTATCTTGCAGTTTCAGGTACGATAAAAGAAACAAACTGATGATCGGAGTCAACACCCATGCAAACCGAAGCCCTTCCCCTGCTCGAAGCCGGTGAATACGCCGGCGGCATCTGGTATTATGAGCCCCACACCTACCAGCCTTACCGCTATGTGCTGGGCCGGGTGGGCCGCCGCCCGCTGGTGTGCATCGGCATCAACCCCAGCACCGCCCAGC
>ENA-OVGB01000746-OVGB01000746.1-human-gut-metagenome-genome-assembly--contig:-NODE-746-length-34980-cov-7.594359_pt1 | contig 34980 bp, 30 predicted proteins | sample MGYA00237767_ERZ505413 | MGnify/ENA primary metagenome ERZ505413 (study PRJEB26158, sample SAMN06016410) | human gut metagenome | biome: human gut; feature: ankylosing spondylitis patient; material...
ATTTTTAAAAGGTGACGGCACCCTGTTGTATGTACTGGCAACCATTATTTTAGCAATGGGACCGGTAGTAGGAGAAATTATCTGCTATAAAAAACAGCATGATACAAAGATGATTAAGCATTTCGTAGGAATTGGCTATGCAATTTTATATACATTTGTAATGTTTACAACCAATAATCACTTTACGTTTGTATATGTTATTCCAATGTTGATTGCCATTACGGTATACAATGATTTTAAGTATTCGCTGCCGATTGAAGTGGGGGTGGTAATTGTCAATGTTATACAGCTGGCATTGTTTTTTAAAAGAGGGATTTATACGAAAGCGGATATGGCATCTGTGGAAATCCAGTTCTTTGTTATTGTACTGATTTGTGGTATTCAGCTGTATGTCTCAATTGTGGCAGAAAAGTTGAATCAGAAGAAGCTTGCAGAGTTGAAGGCAGAACATGAAAAGACAGAAGAATTGCTGATGCGGATTATGGATACATCCGATAAGATGACACAGCAGATTACAGAAAGTGCACAAAAGACGGCATCGCTTGGTGAAAGCATGCAGGCAATGAAAGAATCCATGGAAGAGGTGAATTCAGGCTCTAATGATACGGCAGAAGCAGTGCAGAGCCAGTTAAACCAGACCGAAGAAATTCAGGCAATGGTAGAGCAGGTTGAAAAAGGCACAGAGAATATCATTGACAGTATGAATCAGAATAAAGAAGCCATTGCGCAGGGAAATGCAAATGTCGGTATTCTTGTAAAACAGGCAGAAGAAACGGTTGAATCCGGCAAAAAGGTGACAGAAGAACTTTCACAGCTGGATACATATATGAGCCAGATGAATTCAATTTTGGATATTATTAACAGTATTACGTCACAGACAAGTCTTCTGGCGTTAAATGCAAGCATTGAAGCGGCGAGAGCCGGAGATGCGGGACGTGGTTTTGCAGTTGTTGCTTCCGAGATTTCACAAATGGCACAGCAGACGAAAGATTCCACGGTACAGATTTCGCAGCTGATTGAAAATGTATCCAATGCCATTCAAATGGTGGTTGAGGTCAGCAGCAGTATGATTTCAATGATTGAAAGCCAGAATGAAACCACTGAAAAGACAGCAGAAAGCTTTACGGTTATTGAAAAGAATTCGGACAATGTATACGGACATTCTAATGAACTGGCAGCGTATGTTACAAAATTAGCCGATGCGAATAAGAAAATTGTGGACAGCATTTCTACTATTTCGGCAATTTCCGAAGAAGTGGCTGCACACGCAAGTGATACGCTTTCCGCAACAGAAAGCAACAATGTGATTGTGGAAGAACTGGCAGCGTTAAGCGGACAGCTTGAAACACTGGCACAGGAATTAAAAGAACAGTAAAAAGGGGCAGAGGATGACCCCGGAAAAGAGGACATATGGCAGTAATCAGACCTTTTGAATGTGTACGCCCGCAGGCAGAAAAAGCAGAGCGGGTGGCGGCACTTCCGTATGATGTATACAACAGAGAAGAAGCGTGCAGGGAAGTTGCCCGCGAGCCCCTTTCATTTTTGAAAATAGACCGTGCAGAAACGCAGTTTGACAGTTCAGTCGATACCTATGCACCGGAAGTTTATGCAAAGGCAAAAGAACTTTTGGAAAACGCCATTGCAGACGGTACATTTGTTAAAGACAGTGATCAGGCATATTATATTTATGAACTTACAATGGATGGCAGAGTGCAGACAGGACTTGTGGCATGTGCTTCAATTGATGACTATGAATCCAATGTCATTAAAAAACATGAAAATACAAGAGCTGATAAGGAATTAGACCGTATTACGCACGTGGATATCTGTAATGCGCAGACCGGTCCGATATTTTTAGCATACCGTGCCAATGCCGTGATTAACGGTGAGATTGACAAGGCGAAGAAAAATCCTTCTTTATATAATTTCGTGTCGCCGGACGGGGTCCGTCATCAGGTATGGAAAATCAGCGAACCGCAGTCCGTTAAAGCAATCCGCGGTGCATTTGAAGGAATTTCATCTATATATATTGCAGATGGACATCACAGAGCCGCTTCAGCAGTTAAAGTCGGCTTAAAGCGCCGTGCCGAAAACCCACAGTATACGGGAAAAGAAGAATTTAATTATTTCCTGTCTGTGCTGTTTCCGGACGAGCAGTTAAAGATTCTGGACTATAACAGAGTGTTAAAGGATTTAAACGGTTATACCGAACAGGATTTTTTGGAAAAAGTTAAAGAAAAATTTACAGTTGAAGAAAGTCTGGCACAGGTGCGTCCGGACAAGCAGGGAACATTTGGCATGTATCTTGGAAAGAAGTGGTATCGGCTGACAGCAAAGCCGGAAATCTTATCGGATGACCCGGTAGATGGTCTGGATGTGTCGGTTTTGCAAAATGCCCTGTTGTCGCCGGTACTTGGCATTAAAGACCCAAAGACCGATGCACGCATTGATTTTGTAGGCGGTATCCGTGGAATTGGAGAACTGGAAAGACGCTGCGAAACAGATTGTGTACTGGCATTTTCAATGTATCCGACATCAATTGCACAGCTTTTTGCCGTGGCAGATGCAGGACGGTTGATGCCGCCGAAGTCAACATGGTTTGAACCAAAGCTGCGCAGCGGACTGTTTATACATCAGATTTAAAAATATGGAGAAATGTGAAAAATCATAAATCACAATTTTTCACATAGATATTTGTTTTGAGCGCAAACAAATATCATAGATGGCAGATGAGAAATCGCCTGCGCGAATTTCTCATCGCCGCTTCGCGACAAAGTCGCTCAGAAATGAGGTAAGCATGATTAATTTTAACAATAAAAAAAACAAGCAAATTTTTTCTGCAATTATCATTATTATTTTAGTATTGGCAATGGTTGTGCCGATGGTGGCATCAGCCCTGCTTTACTAATCATAACCTAAATAAGGCAAAGTGGCAAGTTTTACTTAAAGACCTGTTGGAATGGAGAGTATATGAATCCGGGAAAAGTATCAAATTCGATTTTGAAGCGTTCTGTTTTAAAGCAGATAAAAAAACGTGAAGAATATGCGGCGAAACCGGCGATTGGTGTAGACTGTGCGTATATCAGCCTGCAAAAGAAAGACAAGCCTGCGGTGGTGAGTGCGGCAGCGGCTGCAACGGGGGACATTGCAGCGAAGAATCCGGTACAGCGAGCCGCCAATAATATTTATGCAGGCGGCGGAATTCCCGTGGCGGCGGAGTGTACGGTGCTTTTACCGCTGTCCGCAGAGGAGGCGAAGCTGCGGGAAATCATGGAAACGCTCCAAAAGCAGTGCGAACCGCTGGGTATCCAGATTTCCGGCGGACATACGCAGGGCAGTGCAGCGGTTTTAGAACCGGTTGTAACGGTGACGGTAATCGGGCTGTGTGACGGGAAAAATTTATCGGCGAAAAATATTCATCCGGGACAGGACGTGATTCTGACAAAGTGGATTGGTATCAGCGGCATCCGGCAGATTATTGCAAAGAACCGCCCGGAAATTTTACGGTTTTACAGAGAAGACGTGATTGAAAAGGCACAGGGAAATGCACAGGATATGTCCGTTGGGGAAGAAGCGTTTCTTGCTGCACAGGCAGGCGTGACCGGTATGCACGATGTTTCTGAGGGCGGCATTTTTGCAGCACTGTGGGATATGGCAGAAGCCGGAAAAGTCGGACTGGATATTGATTTTAAAAAGATTCCGGTCAGACAGGAGATTATTGAAATTTGTGAAATTTTTGACGTAAATCCATATGAATTGGAATCTTGTGGTGCTTTGTTAATGACAGCGGATAACGGACATGATATAATAAAAATATTGTCTGATGCAGGAATTAAGGCATCTGTCATTGGAAGGACAACGGCAGATCACAATAAAATTTTGCGCAATGACGATGAGGTACGGTATTTGGACACACCGAACCGGGACGAGGTATATCGTTTTATATAAGTCTTGGATTACAGCGAAAGGCGGATGAATGTATGAGAGAAAAGATATTAAATATGCTGGAAAAAAACAGCAGAATCGATTTAAAAGACATGGCGGTTATGCTTGGCATGACAGAGGTGGAAGTCGCCAATGAAATCGCGGATATGGAAAAAGAGCATGTCATCTGCGGTTATAATACCCTGATTAACTGGGACAAGACAAGTGAAGAAAAAGTAACAGCCCTGATTGAAGTGAAAGTCACACCGCAGCGCGGATTGGGATTTGACAGCATTGCAGAGCGCATTTATAAATATGATGAGATTACATCGGTTTATTTAATGTCCGGTGGATTTGACTTTACGGTCATTATTGAAGGCAAGACAATGAAATCAGTCGCACAGTTTGTAGCCAATAAGCTTTCACCGCTGGATTCGGTACTCAGCACATCCACACATTTTGTACTGAAAAAATATAAGGATTACGGCAGGGTGCTGGATGCAGAAGAAAAAGATGAAAGGATGCTGGTGACACCATGAGAAATCCATTGTCAAAGAAAATAATCGGTATTGAACCATCAGGAATCCGTAAATTTTTTGATATTGTCAGTGAAATGCCGGATGCGATTTCTTTAGGTGTTGGAGAACCGGATTTTGATACACCGTGGAATGTCCGCGAAGAAGGCATTTATACGCTGGAAAAGGGAAGAACATTTTATACATCCAATGCAGGTTTAAAAGAACTGCGTGAAGAAATCAGCCGGTATGTAAACCGCAAATATGATCTGCACTATGACCCGGTGCATGAAATTTTTGTCACGGTCGGCGGTAGTGAAGCGATTGATGTGGCACTGCGCTGTATGACAGACCCCGGCGATGAGGTGCTGATTCCGCAGCCGAGTTATGTGTCGTATCTGCCGTGTGCAGTCATGGCGGATGCCGTGCCGGTGCCGATTGAATTAAAGGCGGAAAATGATTTTAAGCTGACAAAAGAACAGCTTTTAAACAGCATTACGGATAAGACCAAGATACTGGTACTGCCATATCCGAATAATCCGACCGGTGCAATTATGACGAAGGAAGAACTGGAAGAACTTGTTCCGGTGATTATTGAAAAGGATTTATATGTGATTTCCGATGAAATTTATGCGGAACTGACATATGGAGGAAAGCGCCACTGTTCGATTGGTTCACTGCCGGGCATGAAGGAGCGGACCATTGTGATTAACGGCTTTTCAAAGGCATTTGCAATGACCGGCTGGCGCTTAGGCTATGCCTGCGGACCGGCACCGGTTATTGAGCAGATGGTAAAACTCCACCAGTTTGCGATTATGTGTGCGCCGACGAACAGTCAGTTTGCGGCAGTGGAAGCACTGAAAAATTGTGACATGGAAGTTGAAATGATGGTAGAGGCATATGATCAGAGAAGACGTTTCCTGCTCAATGCTTTTAAAGAGATGGGACTGGAATGTTTTGAGCCGTATGGCGCATTTTATGTATTTCCGTCAATTAAGAAATTTGGAATGACATCAGAGGAATTTGCAACAAGGTTACTGAGTGAACAGAAGCTGGCAGTAGTACCGGGAACAGCTTTCGGAGCATCAGGTGAAGGCTTTGTGCGCATTTCTTATGCGTACTCCATCGAAAATTTAAAGGTGGGATTAGAAAGAATACAGAAGTTTATAGAGTCCTTGGGAGGAAATGATGGCAGAATTTAGCGTAGAATATATCAATCCTTTTTTAATGGCGGCAACCAGCGTGATTAAAGACATTTGCCAGGTTGATATGAAAATTGGCAGACCGTATGTAAAGACAACGGAGTTTGCAAGTGATTCCGTGATTATTATGATTGGTGTGACAGGAGAAGTGCGCGGACAGGTTTTAATGTCATTTCCGGAAGCACATGCACTCCATGTAGCCTCTAAGATGATGATGGGGATGCCGGTTACGGCACTCGACGATATGTCTGCCAGTGCGATTAATGAGCTGGGGAATATGATGATGGGAAATGCGGCAACGATTCTTTCGACAAAAGGCATTGCCATGGATATCACACCGCCGACCTTATGCCGCGGAAATGTTTATTTAAAGCAGTCTTACAGTCAGAATATCTGTGTTCCGTTGACAAGTGATGAGATTCATATGGAACTGGATATTGCAATTAATGTGAATTAATTATAATACACGACGGAGGCATTGACGGATAGGGTGGTGCAGTTGTGTAACTGGTTGATTGCAGGATTAGAAAGGGAAAAAGATGTTAAATATTGTATTACATGAACCGGAGATGCCGGCGAATACCGGAAATATTGGAAGAACGTGTGTGGCGGCGGGCGCAAGACTGCATCTGATTGAACCGCTCGGCTTTAAATTAAATGAAAAGATGTTAAAGCGTGCCGGTCTGGATTACTGGGACAAGCTGGACGTAACCGTGTACGATGACTATGCGGATTTTCAGAAAAAAAATCCGGGTGCAAAGATATATATGGCAACGACTAAGGCACAAAAGACTTACTGTGATGTGTCTTATGAGGATGACTGTTATATTATGTTTGGCAAGGAAAGTGCCGGAATTCCGGAAGAAATTCTGGTCGATAATGAGGAAACATGTATCCGTATCCCGATGATTGGCGATATCCGTTCCCTGAATCTGTCCAATTCCGTTGCAATTGTACTGTATGAGGCTTTGCGCCAGCACAATTTTGAAACAATGAATCTGGAAGGACATCTGCACAGACTGCACTGGAAAAGTGAGTAAATATAAGAATAGCATAAAAGCAGAAGCAATGTATGGCAAAACACAGAGATACCGGGAAAATCCGGTATTTCTGTGTATTTTTTGTGTAATAGGAAAATCCGATAGAATTCCCTATTACACAAAAGGCACTACATGTCGATGATGCAAACTTGCGCGAAGATGTAGTTTGTCGCAAACGACCGCGCTCGGCGCGAGAATGTGTTTTGCACATTCTTTTTTAAAAAATCACAGATTAATGATAAAAATTTTCAATAACGTCAATGGGCAACTTGCACAATAAAATGTTGTAAATCATGGCTAAATTGTGGAAAAATCTAAAAGTAGTGCTAAGGTACTATGTTGGGTTCTGTGAAAAGATGATAAGATTATTGGCATAAGTGTCATAAAAACGCAAAAAATGCATAAAAAAGAAGCGGGAGGGAAAAGTAAGGATATTTGCAGATTTTGCAGCAAAAATACAAAGGAAAGTCATGATGCATCACTTAGGGGTTTCAGGTCAGGGGTTTGGACATGAATCAGATGAATCATGACAAGTTGGAGGGTTTATGAAGGTGTGTATGAAAAAACAAACACAGAAGCGGTGGGCATGGCTTTTGGCGCTTGTAATGTGCCTCAGCGTGATTATGCCGACATCATTAATGTCTGCAAGGGCAGACGGAAGTTCAACGGTTGTAAAATATGAACACAATTTTACAACACAGGGAGTTACCAGTGATGACTTTTTTACAATTGCCGGAAGTGCAGGAAAGAAAAAAGGAACAGCAACTTATGATGGGGTTACATATACAGACCCATTAAAGTTTGATTCAAAAGCAAGTGTTAAATTTACAGCACCGGAAGCTGGTAAGCTGACGCTGGTATTTGGTACAGAAGTTGAATCAGCAGCGGGTAAAAATGTCAAGATTAACGGAACAAAGACAAAAGTCGGTGATGATGGGGTACTGACAGTCGATATCAGTGCAGGCGATTATACGATTACCAAGGGCGATACCATGAATTTATTCTACATCGTCTACAGCTATACAAAGCAGGGTTCTACAGAAGAAACCACAAAGCCGACAGAAGAAACAACAAAGGCAACAGAAGCAGCCACAAAGCCAAGTGAAACAAAACCAAGTGAAACAAAGCCGGACACAGGTGATACAACAGTAGAACAGGTTTCACTGATTCAGAGTACAGGCTGGCTTGAATCAGCATACGTAGAATGGAATGAAGCAAAAAATGCCGCTTCTTATAACGTATACGTAAAGAAAGCAGATGCAGCAGATACAAGCTATGAAAAGCTTGATAACGAGCTGGTTAGAAAATATAAGACATCAGACGGAAGTTCTGTATATTACAGAGCAGATGCGTTAGGACTTGCAGCTGGTGATTATGTATTAAAGGTTGTTCCGGTTGCAGGCGGCACAGAACAGGCAGACAGTGCAGCCGTAACGGAAGCACTCAGTGTCAAGGCACATGACAGAACAGGCTTTGCATGGACCAATGGCGAAGCAAACGGCGCTTACCGTGATAACGGTACATTAAAGGGCAATGCCGTGGTTCTTTATCTGACAGAAGAAACCAAAAATACTGTTACCATGGACGTTGTTAAAAATGCCAAGGGTGCAACAGAAACAGCAACCGGTATTCAGGCTATTTTAAATCTGTATAAAAAGGGATACGATAACAGACCGTTAGATATCCGTCTGATTGGACAGGTAACAGATTTTGCAGTGATGGAAGGCGGAGATATGGTTGTCAGCGGAAGCAGTTCATCAAAGCGCCTTTCATGTGGTATCACAATCGAAGGTGTCGGTGATGATGCAACTGTTTACGGCTGGGGTATCCGTATTAAAAATGCTTCTAATGTAGAAGTAAGAAACTTAGGTATTATGCTGGTAGACAGCAGTGAAGGCGATAACATCGGACTTCAGCAGGATAATGACCATATCTGGGTACATAACTGTGACTTCTTCTACGGCGAAGCAGGCGGAGATTCAGACCAGGCAAAGGGTGATGGCGCATTAGACTGCAAGAAATCTACATTTATTACATTTTCTTATAATCATTTCTTTGATAACGGAAAATGTAACCTGTTAGGATTAAGCGAAGGAACAACTGAAGATTTATATATTACATACCATCACAACTGGTATGACCATTCAGATTCAAGACATCCAAGAATCCGATTCTATTCCGCTCATGTATACAACAATTACTATGACGGAAACGCAAAATACGGTATCGGTTCAACAAATGGTTCTTCTGTATTTTCAGAAGGAAACTATTTCAGAAATTGTAAATATCCGATGCTGACTTCTATGCAGGGTTCAGATGTCATTGCAGACTGGACAACCTTAAAGAGAGATGAAGCCAACATGGCAACATTTTCAAAGGAAGCAGGCGGAACAATTAAAGCGTATAACAACTATATCGAAGGCGGAAACGGTTTTGTATCTTATCAGGAAAACAATACCGAATTTGACGGATATGTTGTAGAATCTGCTGATGAAAAGGTTCCTGCAACAGTCAAGAGTTATAAGGGCGGCAACACCTACAACAACTTTGATACCAGCAAGGGAATGTACAGCTACACAGCAGATTCACCGCAGCAGGCAAAGGAAAATGTTGAAAAGTATGCCGGCAGAGTAGAAAACGGTGATTTTAAGTGGACATTTACAGCAGAAGATGATGCTTCTTACGCACTAAATCAGGCATTAAAGTCTGCATTAAGAGCATATAAGACTTGTTTAGTATCTGTTGCACCAAACAATACGGTTTCCCAGAATCCGTATATCGGAACCGGTGCAGAAGAACCGACAACAAGCCACAACACATTAAATAAAGAAGATTTAACACAGCCTTCTACAAAGGAAGACGAAAGCACAAAAGCAACAGAAAGTACGAAAGCCACCGAAAGCACAAAGGCTACGGAAAGCACAAAAGCTACAGAAAGCACAAAGGCTACGGAAAGCACAAAGGCTACGGAGAGTACGAAAGCCACAGAGGCAACAAAAGCCACTGAGAGCACAACCGGTAGTACAACGCCGGGGGGAACAACAGGCGATACATCTTCTTATGATAAGACAAGCACTGCATTTTCAGGTGCATACACATCATTAAGCGGTGTAACGGATTCACAGTATTTAAAGAAGCTGTATGCGGCACCGGACGGAAGTGCATCTGCAGACGGTACAAAGGATTCACCGCTTGATTTAGAATCAGCAATTGCAAAGGCTGAAAGTGGAACAGCAGTTATTTTATTAGAAGGTACTTATGCATTTGATCATCAGGTTACGATTCCGGTATCCAACAGTGGTACGGCAGACTGCTATAAGGTATTAAAGGCAGCAGATGGTGCAAAAGTTACATTTGATTTTTCATCACAGTCCTATGACATTAAGGATACATCTGTGAATGCAAGAGGACTTCAGATTGAAGGCAACTACTGGTATGTATATGGTATTACTGTATACGGTGCAGCAGACAACGGTATTTTTGTTGCAGGAAGCCACAATGTTATTGAACGTTGTATTTTACAGGCAAACAGAGATACAGGTCTTCAGATCAGCAGACGTTCTTCTTCTGTAACCAATAAGGAAGACTGGCCGTCATGCAATTACATTATCAACTGTACATCATTTGATAACTGTGACCCGGCAACCGGTGAAAATGCAGATGGTTTTGCGGCAAAACTGACATGCGGCGAAGGTAATGTATTTGACGGCTGTATTTCATACTGCAACTGCGATGACGGCTGGGATTTATATGCAAAACCGGCAACCGGTTCAATCGGTGTTGTAACAATCAGAAACTGTATTGCATTTAATAACGGTACATTGACAAACGGTAATTCAGAAGCCAACGGCGATATGAACGGATTTAAGTTAGGCGGAAGCAACGGTAAAGTGCCGACACCGCATTTTGTGTTTAACTGTCTTGCATTTAACAATGGAAAAGACGGATTTACAGATAACGGCAACGGCGGCGCATTAACATTAATGAACTGTACTTCTTACAACAATGCAAAGACGAACTTTAACTTCTACCGTACAACGGCAGGCGGAACATTCTTTAACTTACTGTCCGCAGGCGGTAACAGTACAGATAAGTTTATCGGAAAAATCAGCAACAGTATTTCATTCAACAGTAAGAAATACTATCAGGTTCCGTTCTCTATTACAGGAACAGCCGTAACAAGCGGACAGAAGCTGGGTACGGTTGTATCAGACCCATATACATCAGGTGCATTTACATCTACAACCGCACCGGATGTTACGGTAGATATTGATACAATTTTAAGAAATGCAGACGGTTCACTGACAACAAACGGTTATCTGATGTCAACAGGTGATTATCAGTCAATGGGTGCAAAGTTTGGCGTAGAAAATCAGGTACTTGAAGTAAAGGCAAGCATTAAGAGCGAGCCGGAAACAAAACCGGAAGAACCGACAACAGCAGAAGACAAGACGGAGGCTGCAACCGAAGCCACGAAGGCAGAAGACAAGACCGAGGCCGCAACCGAAGCCACGAAGGCAGAGGACAAGACCGAGGCCGCAACCGAAGCCACAAAGGCAGAAGACAAGACCGAGGCCGCAACCGAAGCCACGAAGGCAGAAGACAAAACAGAAGCCACAAAGAGCGGCAAGTCCAGTCTTTCAGAAAAGAATGACGTCAAAGGTGCAGAAATGTCTGTCAGCTTAAAGGCAGAGGACAATGTATTTGATGAAGATGACGTTATGCAGTTTACAGAATTAACAGAAGGTAGTGCATTTGATGCGGCTGTAAAAGCACTTTCTGATTATAAAGAAAAAATGGTAGTCGTAGACATCTCTATTTTAAGAGGTGCGGAATTTGTTCATCAGTTCCCTGGCGGCGTTGAAGTAACATTAGACATTCCGGCAGGCTATGAGGAAGCCAATACAAAGGTATTCCGTATGGAAGCAGACGGAACGGCAACAGATATGCAGGCAGCCTGCAAGGACGGCAAAGCAGTCTTTGTAACCAACCATTTCAGTACCTATGTTATTGCAGAACAGGCAAAGACGGCAGAGGAAGCATCGAAGGTTGTAAATGAAAATGTTTCAACCGCACAGACCGAAGCTGCTAAAGCAGAAAATGCAAAGACCGAAACCGTAAAAACAGGAGATACCGCCAATGCAGGATTATATGTAATGCTGATGGCAGTCATGTTTATCGGTGCAGGCGTTCTGGTCATCGGAAAACGTAAAGATTTATTCACAAAATAAGCTAGAAGAAAAAGCTGTCGCAATTTTTATGCGGCAGCTTTTTAGCTATGCCATAATAAAATTGTATTTATTTTAGAACATGACTTAATGCAAAATTATGATATAATAAAAATATCATATGCATATGTTATACATTTTTTAATTTGAGGAGGACAAATGAAACAAATGAAACAAATGAAACAAATGAAACAGTATATAATAGGTATGCTATTTGTTCTGTTTTTGTGTCCAGTGAGTGTTTATGCAAATGACAGTGAGGGGGTTATTTCTAGTACAAGTGAGACGCAAAGCTCAGCTATTGTCAATACGGAAAACGTTCTAAATGAAATTCCAGAAGATGTAATCCCAATTAAATTTAAAACTAGAGAACAAGCGGATCAATTCTTTTCATTAATGGATAAAGAATTTGAGAGAGGTAAAACTTTTGATTATGACAAGTATAGTTATCTATTGAATGAACAAGAAAATTATTTTGACTTATCTAATGTAGAAATTACAGAAGAAATGTTTATTGAAACATTATCCCAAACTGAATTAGTCAGTAATAATACTAGAGAGAGTATGACTTTAGGTGATGATAATTTGATAAGCTTGTATTCGTTTTCAGATTATCCAGATCAGCAGACTGAAAGTTGTTTGTTTAATCATACGGGACCATATGTTGCTGATAAGTTCAATGTTGATGTGAGTGCAACAATCCGATATATGTCAAAGAAGTTTGTGTCATGTGATAGTTTTAATGCCTGTTTTACAGGATTGAGTATAGGACGGAAATGGGAAACAACAGCGTATGTTGCTAATATAAGTGATAATGGATATGAAATAACAATAGATTTTACTGGAATAGTGCATCAGTATATTCTAATTGACACTGATCTTACAGAATTTAATTCATATAAAAGATCAGCTAGTGTTGAATTTAATACATATGATAGAGTTGAAGGCTGGAGAAAAATTGGTGATACAGAATATTATATAGATTCTAATGGGGATATGCTGACAGGTTGGCATACATTAGACTGGTCAGGCGGTCGAAATGAGTTTTATTTTAATTCAGAAGGAGAAATGTTAAAGGGTTGGCATACATTAGAATGGTCAGGTGGTCGGAATGAGTTTTATTTTGATTCAGACGGCTGTATGGTAACAGGCTGGCATACATTAGAATGGTCAGGTGGTAGAAATGAGTTTTATTTTGATTCAGATGGCTGTATGGTAACAGGCTGGCATACGTTGAACTGGTCAGGTGGCAGAGATGAATTCTATTTTGAACCGAGTGGAGCAATGGTAACAGGCTGGTATACGTTGTATAGAAATGGTGTGATGTGTAGATGCTATTTTGATTCAGATGGAGCTTTGAGAAATGTTGAACCATATGATGATAGTTTTGATTAAATATTAAAGTTGTGGGAATAACAAAGGCAGGAGGCAGATATGATATTTGAAAGAGATTTTAATATGTTTTTTGATGGAGCATTGACTGTATTTAATATAGTTTTGTGGATTGTAATTCTTGTTATAATTGTTGTCGGAATAGTTCAGCTGGCATAAAAAAGAAAAACAGGAACAGCAAAAGGATTAAATCTAAAAAAATCATCTTCTTTCCGAAGTTCAGTGTAACGTTAAGGAAAGAAGATGATTTTTTATTTCTCTAAAGCCAGCGTAAAGATAAACTCCGTGCCGACGCCGACGGTGCTGACGACATCAATCGTTTCATTGTGTGCCTGTAAAATTTCCTTAGTGATAGAAAGTCCAAGGCCGGAGCCTTTTTTGTCGCGGCCGCGGGATGCATCGGATTTATAAAAGCGGTCCCAGATTTTATCAAGACTTTCCTTTGGAATACCGGAGCCGTTGTCCTTGACGGAAATATAGGCTTTCTCACCTTTTTCCCGCACGGAAATGTAAATCACAGAATTTTCGTGGCTGAATTTAATTGCGTTGTCGACAAGGTTGTAAATAACCTGTCCGATTTTGCTTTTATCGGCTTTGACGGAACAGGTTTCCGCGGAAAAGGTCAGCTGGAACTGAATCCGCTTCTTTTTACACGTTCCCTCAAAGGTTTCAATCGTGTGCTTGATAATCGAATTGACATCAAATATGGACAATTCAAGCCGCACGGTTTTCGGGTCTAATTCATTCAGCGTTAAAATGTTGCTTGTCAGCTTCGTCAGCCGGTCCGTTTCAAACAGTACAATATCAATATATTTTTTTGTCATTTCCGGCGGAATCGTACCGTCTGCAATGGCTTCCAGATATCCCTTAATTGATGTCAGCGGTGAACGGAAATCGTGGGAAATGTTGGATAGGAACTTCTGCTGGAACTGGTCGGATTCGTCCAGCTTTGATGCCATATAATTTAAGGAAGCGGACAGCCGTCCGATTTCATCAATATCATTTTTGACATCAATTTTATAGGCGAGATTTCCTTTTCCGTATTCCTTTGTCGCTTTGATAATGCCGTTGAGCGGTTTGTGAATCTGGACAAAGTACAGTGCGATAAAGCTGAGGCTTAAAAGCATTACCATAACCAGTGTGATGTAGTTGGTATTAAAGGTTGTGTATACATTACCGGTAATCACATTTTCATCTAAATGCACAACCACATAGCCTTTCATCGTAAAGGAGCTGGTTATCGGTGCGAAGACACTTAAACAGGTACAGTCAAGCATACCGTAAAAATCGCCGGTCTGCGTGTGTTTTGTCCCCAGACTGGTATAATCAAAGCCATTAATGGTGTATAAAATATCTTTTGTGTTATGCTCCTGTGCATAAGCTGTATCCAAAATGATATTACCTGCGGTGTCGATAAACATAATGCGTGTATCGTTGAGCAGGGCAACGGTTCTTAATTCGGTTTCAACGATACGCAGGTGCTCCTCGCTGAAATAGTCATCGGCGTATTCACTTGAAATCGACAGTGCCTGCTTGTACAGGGCATCTGTATAGTAGTTGTAAACCTTTGCATAGTCGATGCGGTAGCTGATAAAAGTCACGCCTAAAAAGCCGAGCAGGGCAACTGCCGCATAGACAAAAAGGTATTTGGTTAAAAGATTAAATTTCATAATTGAAAACAATCCTTTCCGGTGTTATGACGGTTTTATTTCATCTTTGTGGATTACCGGCGTGTTACGAACTTGTAACCGATGCCCCATACCGTTTCAATCGACCAGTTTGCGTGGTCTTTGATTTTTTCACGGATTCGCTTGATATGGACATCGACCGTCCGGGTATCTCCGATATATTCATAACCCCAGATGTGGTCTAAAAGCTGTTCCCTTGTAAAGACCTGATTCGGCGAAGAAGCCAGAAAGTAGAGCAGTTCCAGTTCCTTCGGCGGCATTTCCACCGTCTTTCCGCAGTATTGCACGGAATAATTGCTGAGATTGATAATCAGATCCGGGTATTCCACGCACTGCACGGTTGCACCGACCGGCGCAGATTCCGCCGGCATCTGGTAGCGGCGTAAAACTGCCTTGACGCGGGCAACCAGCTCCTTTGTTTCAAACGGCTTGATAATATAATCATCAGCCCCCAGTTCCAGTCCGAGTACCTTATCAAAGGTTTCGCCCTTGGCGGATAGCATGATAATCGGTACATTGTTGGACTTGCGGATTTCACGGCAGACTTGATAGCCGTCAATACCCGGAAGCATTAAGTCCAGTAAAATGAGGTTCGGGCGGAAAGTGTCAAGCTGGAGCAGGGCACTTTCGCCGTCATAAACAATCTTTGTTTCAAAACATTCTTTTGTCAGATAAAGAGAAATGAGTTCTGCAATATTTTCGTCATCGTCAACAATCAGTATTTTTTGTTTTGTCGCCATGTAAAAATCCCCCTTTTATTTAAAATCTACAATGGTTACACCGGTGTCGCCCTCGCCGATTTCGCCGAGACGGAACGACTTGATATAAGGAACACCGCGCAGGTAGGCGGTAACGCCGTTTCGCAGCGCACCGGTGCCTTTTCCGTGTACAATGCGTACCTGCGGAATTCTTGAAATGTACGCATCGTCTAAATATTTGTCCAGTTTGGCAACCGCTTCGTCAACGGTCAGTCCCAAAAGATTGATTTCATGGGAAATCGAAGCCGCCTTGGACATCTTGATTTTGCCGGAGCCGCCAGCCCCCTTCGGTGCTTTTTTAGCTTCTTCCGGGTCTTTGTAGCCGACAAGAATCTCTAAGTTATTGATTTTTGTCTTGGTGCTTAAACTGCCCATCTGTACGGTGATTTCGCCCTTCGGACTTGGCGGTGCGGTCACGGTGCCGATTAAGTTCATGCTTAGAACGCGCACATGTGTGCCGACTTTAAATTCGGAAATGTCGTGTGCCTTATGTGCTTTCGGCTTTGCTGCCTGGACGGAAAGTTTTTCCTGACGTTTATTCATCTTGTCACGGATGGCACTGCGCTGTTTTTCCAGTTCTTTTACGGTCATGCCGTGCTTGTTCATCGTCTTAATCGTCTGGTCGGCATATTCTTTGGCATCTTTTAAAATCGCCGCCGCTTCTTCGTTGGCTTTGCGCAAAATTTTGTCGCGGCGTTCATCTAACCGGTCGGATTTTGTCTTTAATTCGTCCTTTAACTGCTGGATTTCCTGCTTATAGGCATTGATTTCGGCACGTTCTTTTTCAATCGTAATGCGGCTATGCTCCAAATCGGAGAGCAGGTCTTCAAACTGTACGTCATCGGCATCCATGCGGGCAGAAGCATCTTTAATAATATAATCGGGCAGACCGAGCTTTTTGGAAATCGCAAAAGCGTTACTTTTTCCCGGAATACCGATTAATAAGCGGTAGGTTGGACGCAGGGATTCCACGTCAAATTCACAGCAGGCATTTTCCACGCCGTCCGTGGTGAGTGCATACACCTTAATCTCGCTGTAATGTGTGGTCGCCATGGTTGTAATGCCGCGTTTGTGCAAATCATTTAAAATGGAAATGGCAAGTGCCGCACCTTCTGTCGGGTCTGTTCCCGCACCGATTTCATCAAATAAAATCAGGCTGTGTGCATCGGCTTCCTTTAAAATGCTGACGGTGTTTGTCATATGGGAAGAAAATGTACTTAAACTCTGCTCAATGCTCTGTTCGTCGCCGATATCGGCAAATACATTGTCAAATACGGCAAGCTCGGAGTGGTCGAGAGCCGGAATGTGCAGACCGGACTGCGCCATTAAGGTCAGCAGTCCCACGGTTTTTAAAGAAACCGTTTTACCGCCGGTATTCGGACCGGTGATAATAAGCAGATTAAAATCCTTTCCTAAATAAATGTCGATTGGCACAATCTTATGCGGGTCAATCAGCGGGTGACGCCCCTTTTTAATATTGATATAATTGTTGGTATTCATAACCGGGCAGCTGCATTTATATTGCTTGGACATCTGTGCCTTTGCAAAAATGAAATCCAGCGTAGTCAGTACCTGGAAATCCGTTAACAGTTCATCGGTAAATTCAGATGCCTTTGCGCTTAATTCTGCAAGAATGGCTTCAATTTCAGCCTGTTCCTTTAATTCAAGCTCGCGGATATCATTGTTTAATTTGACAACCGCCGCCGGTTCGATAAAGAGAGTTGAACCGGTTGCGGACTGGTCATGCACCATGCCGGGTACCTGCGATTTGTATTCGGCTTTGACCGGAAGACAGTATCTGCCGGAGCGTGAGGTGATGACAAAATCCTGTAAGCAGTTACGCACGGAAGATGAATTTAACATCTTATTTAATTCGGTGTGAATCCGTTCAGCGGCAAGCACCTTCTGACGGCGGATACTGCGCAGATTTGCACTGGCATCATCGCTGATTTCATCTTCTGAGAGAATACAGCGCTTAATTTCTGTATTTAACGGTGTCAGCGGTTCAAGTGCATGAAAATATCCCGTTAAGGAATCGGTGGTATCTTCGTAATAATTTTTTACCCTTGCCGCCGCGGTCAGCAGGGAACTGATATGCAGTAACTCTACCGTATTTAAGGAGCTGCCGATTTCAAGACGTTTTACGGAAGCACCGACATCATGTACACCGCCAAAAGAAACAGCCCCCTTTGCATAGACACGGGAAAGGGCATCACTGGTTTCTGAAAGAGCAGCGTTAATATCGTGGATGTCCGTCATCGGCACCAGCTTTTTTAAGCGTTCCTTTGCTTTATCGGAAGCCGCAAAAGATACTAAGCGGTCAATAATTTTATCATATTCAAGAGTCGTTAAAGACTTGTAATTCATTCATTTCTCCAATCCGGAAATGCAGGGTCTTGCAGACATGGAATCTGTGGCATTTCCGGCACAGATTCCATTTTATTGTACCGCATTTGAAACAAAAATTCTACTATGGATATAAGAATTTACAAGTAGGTCATAAATTGTTCATAACTGTCCGTTATAATAAAATTAATTTTGCAGTTCAATAAAAGTTAGGTTATGGTGACAGAAAAAATGGGAAACACAGAACACAAGGAAGAAGACTCCTTTGCTTTATATACGGAAAAAATCGTACCCAAGCCGTCCGTGAAGTACCGCAGACTAATCCGCGCGGCAAAGTTTTTTGTGGCGGCAGTGCTGTTTGGTCTGATTGCAAGCGGTGTGATGCTTCTCGTATATCCGGCATTGGAAAAAAGAATGGTTCAGAGGAATACGGACAAAGAAATTCTGACCATTGAAAAGGATGAATATCCGAGTGAAGAACAGGATAATACGGAAACAAAAGAAACGACAGCCGATGACAATTATGAGGCAGTGTTACAGACAACCGATGCGGCAGCTTTAAAAAATGTTGCTACGGCGGCGATTAAATCACTGGTATTAATTGACGTCTATAAGACCGATATGGGAAATATCCTGACGGAAACACAGAGTGCGACAGAAACGGTCGGACTTGTAATCGGACAAGTCAATTCAGAATATATTATTTTGACCAATGCGGCGGTTGTGCGTGATTCGTCGTCACTGGTCGTAAAGGTTTCAAAAGCGACAGAAGTCGATGCCGAGCTGGTTGGAAGCGATACGGATACCGGCGTTGCGATTGTCAGTGTCAAGGAATCGCAGATTCCGTCCAAAGAAAGAAGTTCGATTGTAACAGCGCAGTTAGACAACTCTTACAGCATACAGCAGGGGGATATTGTCGTTGCGGCAGGCAGGCTTTACGGACAGAATAAGACGGTTGATTACGGCATGGTTTCAGGCATTTCAACAAAAAGCGGTGTCGATAACAGCTATGAGATTATCAGCACGGGACTTGCGGGCATAGAAGGCGATTACGGTTATCTTTTTAATATGAAGGGAAATGTTGTCGGCATTTCCATGAAGAATACAAAGACGACATTTTCAGTGCTTGGCATTTCGGATTTAAAATCAATGATACAGGAATTATCTAACGGAAACAGTCCGGTATATTTCGGCATTAAAGGGCAGAATGTAACCGGTACAATGGCAACGCGCTATGGACTGCCGGTGGGAATTTACGTAACGGATATTGAACTGGACTCTCCGGCATATGCGGCGGGAATCCAGCCGGGGGATATTATTACCGGGATTGACGGAAATATGGTTTTGACAATTCAGGCATTTAGTGAGAAACTATATCAGTGTGAAAGCGGTCAGCAGATTTCTATTACAGCCAAACGGTTTGGCGGGGATGAATATAAGGATATGACATTTAACGCCGTAATTGCGGTGAAATAAAGCATATAATCTGGCTGACGGCAGGAGAAATGAGAAAAGGAAAGGGCAGATTATGCATTTTATTGAAAAATTTAAGGACGGAGACAGAATCTCCGATGTTTACCTTTGTAAGTCCAAATCAACAGCACTCACAAAGTCAGGAAAAGAATATGAAAATGTGATGCTTCAGGATAAGACCGGACAAATGGATTCCAAAATATGGGACCCGTCTTCCGGCGGTATCTGTGACTTTGATGCCATGGATTATGTTGCAGTAACGGGACAGGTTATCAGCTTTAACGGCGCATTACAGTTAAAGATTGAAAGAATCCGCAAGGCAGACGAAGGAGAATATGTTCCGTCTGATTATATTCCATGTTCTAAGTATGATATCGAAGAAATGTATACAGAACTCATGCAGTATACAGGCAGTGTGAAGAATGAGTATCTTTCGGCACTGTTAAAGAGTTTTTTTACAGACGATGCGGATTTTATTGCAAAATTTAAGAGTATCGCGGCAGGAAAGACGGTACACCACGGCTTTTTGGGCGGATTATTAGAGCATAGTTTAAGTGTAACCAGACTGTGTGTAAAGATTGCGGAAAATTATCCGTTTTTAAACCGCGATTTACTGATTACATGTGCGGCGCTTCACGATGCCGGAAAAGTAAAGGAACTCGCACCGTTCCCAAAGAACGATTATACGGACGAGGGTAATTTCCTCGGACATATTGTAATGGGCTATGAAATGATTCAACAAAAGATTGCAGGCATTGAAGGCTTCCCGCAGGTGCTGGCTTCCGAAGTCGGACACTGCATTTTATCCCATCACGGCGAGCTTGAATACGGTTCTCCGAAAAAACCTTGTATTATGGAAGCGGTAGCACTGTCCATGGCAGATAATATGGATGCCAAAATGGAAACGTTTAAAGAGGCACTGGAAGCCAAAGACACCAACGAATGGCTTGGTTTTAACCGGTGGCTGGATGCAAATATCAAAAAGACACTGTAGAGGTAAATGTGAAAAGCGAATTTAAAAAAGACGATTGTGTGACACTGCACATTGAGGATATCGGAACGGGCGGCGAAGGCATCGGAAAAGCGGACGGATTTACATTTTTTGTAAAAGATGCCATTGTCGGCGATGTTATCGAAGCCAAAATTATGAAATTAAAGAAAAATTATGGCTATGCAAGACTGATGAAAGTACTTACACCGTCTAAAGACCGTGTAGAGCCGAAATGTCCGGTCGCAAGGCAGTGCGGCGGCTGTCAGATACAGGAAATGCGTTATGAAGCCCAGCTTGCCTTTAAGCAGAAAATGGTACAGAACAATTTAGAGCGTATCGGCGGACTTTCGGACTTTGAAATGTACCCTGTAATTGGCATGGAAACACCGTATGCATACCGTAATAAGGCACAGTTTCCGGTCGGGGAAGATAAGGATGGCAATATTGTCATCGGATTTTATGCCGGAAGAACACATCATATTGTGGAGCAGACAGACTGCTGTATTGGTGCGCCGGAAAACGGCGAAGTGCTTCGCAAAGTCAAGGCATATATGCAGAAAAATCAGATTCGCCCGTACAATGAGGAACACCACAGCGGGATTGTGCGCCACATTTTAATCCGCACCGGCTATCATACTAAAGAGATTATGGTCTGTCTGATTGTCAATGCGGCCAAGGCTTCCTGCTTAAAAAATGCAGAACAGCTCACAGAATCGCTGCGTGAAATGGACGGCATGACTTCGGTGATGGTGAATTTCAACACGGAAAAGACGAATGTGATTCTCGGCAAAAAAAGCGAGGTGCTGTGGGGACAGCCGTATATTGAAGATTTTATCGGCGATGTAAAATATCAGATTTCACCGCAGTCTTTCTTTCAGGTAAATCCGATGCAGACGGAAAAGCTGTATGCAAAGGCACTTGAATATGCGGGACTGACCGGAAATGAAACGGTGTGGGATTTGTACTGCGGTATCGGAACGATTTCGTTATTCCTTGCAAAAAATGCGCGCAAGGTATACGGCGTGGAAATTGTGCCGCAGGCAATTGAAGATGCCCGCAATAATGCAAAGCGTAACGGTATCGACAACGCAGAGTTTTTCGTGGGCAAGGCGGAAGAAGTCGTACCGGCATTTTATGAAAAAGCCCTAAAGCAGGCGCAGGATTCGGAAGCCGGTAAAAGTATCCGCCCGGACGTGGTCGTTGTGGACCCGCCGAGAAAGGGCTGTGAAGAAGTGCTGCTTGAAACGATTGTAAAAATGCAGCCACAGCGGATTGTCTACGTAAGCTGTGATTCGGCAACACTGGCACGTGACCTGAAGTTTTTAAGCGCCAACGGCTACGCCGTAAAGAAAGTCCAGCCGGTAGACCAGTTTGGACATAGTGTTCATATTGAGACGGTTGTCCTTTTGTCCCAACTGAAATAAACGCCGGATGATTATATTAATGTCACGATTGAACTTGATGATGTGGATATAACATCTGCAGAGACTAAGGCAACATATGATGAGATAAAGAAGTATGTGTCTGAACATAATGCCGGCATGAAAGTTTCCAATCTGTATATTTCACAGGTAAAGAGAAAATGTGGAATTGAGGTTGGAAAGAATTATAATTTACCTAAAAATGAAGACAGTAGGCAACCACAGTGTCCGGAAGATAAAGAGAGAGCAATTGTGGAGGCATTGGAGCATTTTAAGATGATTCAGCAGAAATAAAAGGAGTTTGATAAAGGGAAATACTGACTTATGAAAATACATATTATTGGTTGCAGTGGTTCTGGAAAAACCTATTTAGCAAATGCACTTTCAAAAAAGTATAATATTTCCCATTTCGACTTAGATGATATTCAATGGGATAATAACGCCAAAGAATATGGCAAAAAGAGAACGCTTGATGAACGAAAAGCGTTATTACAAGAAATATTATATAATAATGATGAGTGGATAATTGAGGGGGTATATTATGTCTGGGTACAGCAAAGTTTTGATGAAGCTGATAAAATATATGTTTTAGATATGCCTGGTTATTTATATAAAAGTAGAATTATTATGCGCTCTATAAAAAGAAAATTGGGAATACAAAAAGGAAAAAGAGAAACTTTGAAATCGGTCTATAACCTTTTGAAATGGACTGAAACTTTTCAGAGTAAAAATCTGAAAGAAATAAGAAGTATTTTAGATAGATATGATGATAAAGTTATATGGCTATCAAGAAAAAAAGATGTAGAGAAAATAATAAAGGCGGTATGATAACTTCCAGATTTGTATGTATGGTAAATCTAAACTGTATTTTAGCAATATTTCCTGAGTGGGGGCAGAAAGTGCCCCCACTTTCACTATTTGGGGGCGAAAAGCGCCCCCGGAATTCAAAAATGGCTCCATTTTGCGCCCCCGTTTTTTAAAATCTGGAATCTAAACAAGATTACAATGAAATCAGAACATAAAAAGTGGGGGCAAAAAGCGCCGTCAAAATCATAAAGTGGGGGCAGAAAGTGCCACCAAAATGATAAAATGGGGGCAAAAAGCGCCCCCACATATAATAAACAAAGGGTTCAAGGGAAAAATCCCTTGCTAGAACGGCATTTGGATGGAGACATCTCTAATGCGTATCTAGCCGTCGCTGGGGACGGATATATAAGAAGGAATATTGTTTAAGCAGGAAAAGACATAGAAGACTCTGGCTATATCGCAGGATATGTGCCTTGAAAGAATTGATTTGTGATAGATAGAAATATTTGAAAACTACCATTCAGTAAAATCTATTCCATTTTAGTAAGTCTTGAGATAAAATATGTTCTGTGAATTATTCACAAGATAATATTTTAAGGAGGCTTGGCAATGAACAAGGATTTTGAACGCTGCTGTAGCTTTCTTGCAGACATGATTATTAAATATGCACCAGAGATAAAAGAAGAAGTAGAGGTGTGTATGATGATCAAGGATTCAATTGATGACGAGAAAGTAAGTAAGCAGGCAGGCAGAAACAATTTGACCGGTTCTGTTATTACTTAGGTGGGATAAAACAGCTTCTGGACAAAAAGGCTGCATAGGCAGCTGGCATCCTGTAGATAATATGCTACGGGATGTATACATATATTACGGGACTTCATTCATAAGAGTGGAGTCTTTTTGTTTTATTCTTTCATCTTGGAAAAAGTTTTGGTTGAACAGAGGTTGGAATGATGATAAAATTTAGTTGGGACAATAGCGAACGCATGCGTTCACATTTCATAACTAAGAAGTAATGGATTGGAGAGGTGCTTATGGCAGATAAAATTGGAACCGATGAATATGGGGAAATACTTATATATCAGACTGATGATGGGCAGACAAATATAGAAGTTAAAATAGAAGATGATACAGTGTGGCTGACACAACAGCAGCTTACTGAATTATATCAATGCAGTAAATCAAATATAAGTGAACATATAAAGCATATATTCGAAGAAGGGGAGCTGGATAAGGATTCAGTTGTTCGGAAATTCCGAACAACTGCAGATGATGGAAAAACATATAATGTTACTTATTACAATTTAGATATGATTATCTCTCTTGGATACCGTATTAAATCAGTGATTGCAACAAGATTCAGGCAGTGGGCAACAAAGCGGCTAAAAGAATATATGATTAAGGGATTTACGATAGATGACGAGCGTTTGAAAGGAAATGGTGGAGGAAATTACTGGAAAGAGTTACTTGACAGAATCAGGGATATAAGATCTTCAGAAAAGGTATTGTATCGCCAGGTTCTTGATTTGTATGCTACGAGTGTAGATTACAATCCTCATAGCGAAGAGTCTGTTAGATTCTTTAAAATTGTTCAGAATAAACTTCACTATGCAGCACATGGTCATACTGCGGCAGAGGTTATATATCAACGTGCTGATGCACAAAAACCATTTATGGGACTTACTTCATTTTCAGGTGAATTACCAGCATTAAAAGATATAGGAATTGCAAAAAATTATCTGGATGAGAGTGAACTAAAAGTATTAAATAATCTTGTATCTGGTTATTTTGATTTGGCAGAAATTAATGCAATTGAACATAAACCTATGTACATGGATGATTATGTAAAGCAATTGGATAGTGTTTTGTCATCAGGAAACAGAAAGCTTTTAACTGGTTCCGGTTCTGTAAGTCATAAACAGGCGTTGGAGAAAGCAAAGTCAGAATACAGAAAATATCAGGAGATTACTTTGACACCAGTCGAAAAAGCATATCTTGAAAGCATTAAAGAGGTTTCCAAGGAAGTAAAAAGGAGATAACATCTGATGAAAAAACAGCAGAAATGTTACATATATACAAGAGTTTCCACTTCCATGCAGGTAGATGGTTACAGTCTTGATGCACAGAAGGACAAGCTTAGAAAATACGCAGAGTATCAGGAAATGTCTATCGTCGGGGAATATTCTGATGAGGGTAAATCTGGCAAAAGTGTGGAAGGCAGACCACAGTTTAAGCAGATGCTTGCGGATGTAGAAAGTGGCAAAGACAATGTTGATTATGTGCTGGTATTTAAGCTGTCACGATTTGGAAGAAATGCTGCGGATGTTTTATCGTCATTGCAGAAAATGCAGGATTATGGGGTTAATCTTATCTGTGTAGAGGATGGGATTGACAGTTCCAAGGATGCCGGAAAGCTTATGATATCTGTGTTATCTGCGGTAGCAGAGATAGAGCGTGAGAATATCCTTGTCCAGACAATGGAAGGTCGCAGACAGAAAGCGAGAGAAGGCAGATGGAACGGCGGATTTGCGCCATATGGCTATCAGCTGGTAAATGGTGAGCTTATCATTGCAGAAGATGAAGCAGAGATTATCCGTATTATATATGATAAATTCGTCAATACAACGATGGGAATGGCTGCGATAGCTGCATTTTTAAATAACAGTGGTTATAAGAAAAAGCTTCGCCAGAATAACACAATTGAAGGTTTTTCTACATCATTCGTCAAGGGTGTGCTGGACAATCCGATATATTGCGGTAAGCTTGCATTTGGCAGAAGAAAAAATGAGAAGATTCCGGGAACAAGGAATGAATATCATATCGTAAAACAAAAGGATTACTTGCTAAGTGATGGAGTCCATGAGGCAATTATATCAGAAGAAATGTGGAACCAGGCACACAGAAAGCGGCAGGAGACAGGTGTTTTACAGGTAAAAACACATAGTCTTGAGCATGAACATATTTTATCAGGGATTATTAAGTGCCCTGTATGTGGAAGCGGTATGTATGGCAATGTGAATCGTAAGAAGCATCCGGACGGAGGCTATTACAAGGATTATTTCTATTATGCCTGCAAACACAGGAAGCTTGTGGACGGACACCGCTGTACTTATAAAAGACAGTGGAATGAGGACAGAATCAATGCGGCAGTTGAGGAAATTATCCGTAAATTTGTAAAGAACCCAAAGTTTGAGCAGGAAATCCGTAAGCAGATAGGAAGCAGCATTGATACTTCGGAGCTTGACAAGGAATATGATGGATTAAAAGATAGACTGAGCCAGACAACCGGGGCAAAAAACAGGCTTGCTGACCAGATGGATCATTTATCTGTATCCGATAAGAATTATGACAAAAAATATAATGACATGCAGGAACGTTTGGACAAGCTATATGATGAAATCACTGATATTGAGGATGCCATGGAAGAAGTCGAAACAAGACTATATAATATCAGGCAGGACAAAATCTCAGAAGATAATGTTTACCAGTTCCTTTTATTTTTTGATAAGCTGTATGATAAATTTACAGATCTGGAAAAGAAAACATTTTTGAAGAGCTTCCTGTCGGATGTGTTTATCTATGAGGAAGAGCAAAAGGATGGCAGAATATTAAAAGGTCTCCGGTTTAAATTTCCTATATATATGAATGGCAGAAATGTATTAGGCGTGGATTGGGACAACGAGAGTACAGATGAGACGGTTGTCAAATTATCCCTCAAAAAAGATACACCGAAGATTGAGGTCACAATGCAACCTGATGAAGAGAGTAATTACACACCACAAGAAAAGGCTACTTATCAGAAGATTAAGGATTATGTGAAGGAAAAGTACGGTGTGAATGTGCATACTTCTTATATTGCACAGGTCAAGCGGATGTGTGGTCTGGACATGGGTGAGAATTATAATAAGTCCAAGAAAGAGAATCCAGAGGTAAAGCAGTGTCCACAGGAGAAGGTGGAGTATATTAAGCATGCGTTGAGGCATTTTAATATGATTTGAAAAAGGAGAAAAGTATGGATACAATTTCAAGTTTATGGGATATATTGAAGGACATTAATGTAAATAATATATCTGGGGTAGTAGTTATTTCTTTTTTTATAATTATTGTATTTGCAGGTTGTATGGAGCCATTTTTTGCATCTAATATAGAGATTATGTTGATGAATAGAAATGATATATTGAAAAGGACAAGTTTGTCATATGCAATTTTGTTCATAGTTTTTGCAATGTTGAATTATATTATTGCAATAGAAACATTTTTTTTGCCAGCATGTATTTTTGGGTTCATCATATTTGCAGTAGTTCTAGGTATTATCAAAATATTGTCTTTTTTTATTAATAAAGCTAAAGTGATATATGAAAAATATGCGGATTATTTGAAACTAGGTGCTATAATAATATTTTTTCCAGCAATTACTTATACAATATCTATTATTAAAGAGGTGAATTTTATAAGTTGTTCTCTTTTATGTGCTTTAATGGAGTTGCTGATAGTTGCATTATGTTTTTTAAATCAAGAAAAAAGACAATCAGAAATTATATTGCAAATAAATAATGAAACCTGGTATGTTTTTAGGCATATAGATAATAATTTATTATGTGGAAACAATAGAGAACTAAAGGCATCAACGCAGATAAAGTTGATAGATTTGGAAGATATTTCTAATAAAAATGGATTTTTTAGAGTAGAATAAAATATTTCAATCATATCACAACTTACAAGTATTGATACAGCTTCGCCTATGACGAAAAAACAAGTATTGGAGTGGTGACATTTCTTATATTCATAAGTATTAGAGAAGAAGGTTGAAATACACCTTCTTTTTTATACCCCTTTTTAAGGTGGTGGTGCTAAAAAGTGTACATTTAGGAACTAGATAAAAACGATTGGTAAACAGTGCCAAAAAGTAGGGACTTCCTGTTATGGGAAGTCTCATTTTTTATGTAAACATTTCAGGACTAAGGAAGGAGCAAATAATCATGAAGAGATATGGCTATCACAGAACAAGTACAAGAGAACAGCATTTAGACAGAGGTATCAAGGAGATTACAGCTTATTGTGAGCAGAACAATCTGGAACTGGAAAAGATTTTTACTGACCAGCAGACAGGAAAGAATTTTAATCGTCCAAGATATCAGGTATTGAAAGAGGATGTATTAAGAGCTGGTGACGAGTTGATTATTACTGAGGTAGACAGGCTTGGCAGAAATAAGCAGGAGACATTAAAGGAATTGCAGTATTACAGGGATAATGGTATTCGTGTAAAAATACTGGAGCTTCCAACTACGCTTATGGATTTATCAAAGCTGGATAATGCTATGGCTCGTATGATGATGGAAACCATCAATAATATGCTGATAGAGCTATATGCAGCTATGGCACAGGCGGAGATTGAGAAGAAAGAGAAACGACAGCGTGAAGGTATAGATTCTAAAAAGGCTCGTGGAGAATGGGATGATTACGGCAGACCAGCGGTGATGTCGCTTGATGAATTTTCAGAGCATTATCAGAATGTGGTGTCAGGAGAAATACGTCCATTTGAACTGATGAAACAGCTTGGTATGAGTAAGAGTACATATTACAGATATGTCAAAAGAATAAAGGAATAGGCAGTTTATAAGACTTTTGCAATTCTTAGAAGCTGTTCTTTCTTTGAAGAGTCAAGTTTATCAACAGTGCTATTTCCATTTGTTTTTCATGAAGTTTTCTCTGGACTTCTTCCTGCTCAAAGATTTCCTGCTGGCATTTACAGCGAATGGAAGGAATAAGAACCTTTCCCTGTAATTCATGCCTGCATTGCCTTGGCGTATTGCATTTGGAACAGTAGATCAGGTGGTCTGTTTCGTTAAAATATTCATCAGGCTGAAGTTCTCTGTTTGGTGTTATAGCATTTGCTTTTTCTGTAAATCTTGTCATAGTGTTTCGTATTCCTCACTTTCGTAATTCCTTTGCCGGGAAGCAGGATGATCCTGTCTTGCCCAACTGATGATGGTAGCTGCATGGTTCTGATATTGCTTTCCGGTAGAAGCCATATAACCGGATAAGCGTTCAATATAATCCTGCCAGTCAGGGATTGTCTGCCGGATATCTTCAAGCTCTTTTTCTGACAGAAAAACATTTTGAAATTTTCCATAGGGTGAGAGTGGATCCTTACTCCCTCTTTTTTCTAAATTGTTCTTTTTTATCTCTTTCTTATTACCAGACAGTTTTCTGTCTGTATCAGGGAAAGAATCCTGTCTGTCAATAGGACAGTTTTCTGTCTGTCTTAGGGAAAGAAATCTGTCTGTATAGTGGATGGTTTCTTTTGGGAGTTTTACATAAATCCGATTAGGCTGTCCGGGTCCCTGCCGTTTTCGGAAGATAAGCTCCTGTTTTTCCAGTACTGCCAGAGCAGTTTTAACCGTCATCTGGCTTTTGTGGAGAACTTCTGCCAGTGCTTCAATCGTAAAGTAAATGAACACATGACCATCTGTATCTGACCAGCCCTCATTTTTCTGGGAAAGCCTTGCCCGGTCGAGCAGGATAATATAAAGCATTTTGGCAGTTTCGTTTATTTCCATGTCCAGAAGGAAACGGGGAAACATCATATAAGATGGCAGGTTGGTGTCTGCTGTCAGAAAGTCCGTCATGTGTTCACCTCCAATCAGTTATTCTCCAAGAAAATCCCAGTCTACATCACTATCTGGCTGTGAATTTTCAGGTGTTGGAAAGGACGCCCTGATTTGGGGCTCCCTTTGCACCATGCCTGCAGTCAGTCCGGAAAGAAAAAGTGGCAATGCCTGTTTCAGACTGTTTTCCACTGCATCTACAATCTGTTTCACAAAAAGTTCTTCCCGTTCTCTTGTTTCCAGATAAGGATCAGCCTGTGTGCGGTAGTAGCGGTCAAAATAATCTACCAGTGCAAGAGAGATTACCTGACTGTAAGATTTAAAATCCTGCCTGTCCATTGTCTGTAAATATTCCCAGGCTCTCCGCTGCTGTTCTTTGCCCAGATTAAAGCGCAGGTTGGTGTTGCGGATATTGTTCTGCATGGTTTATCCCCTCCTTTCCAGGCTCATATAAGCCAGAAATTCGTAACCTTTGGCGGTGGCGCAGATGTCATCAATGATGGTGACTCGTGATTTGTCATACGTTCCGAAGTTACGAATCAGGCATCCACCACCGCCAATCACATACAGGCGCATCAGGTCAGGATTGTATTCATATTTGCGGAGCGTGGAAAAAAGTTCTGCCACATACTGTCTGGCAATAGAACTGATACAATCCAGATATGGTGCTGAAATGTCAGCTGTTCCAAACCGCAGAATCTGTTCTACTGTGGATTCTTCAATTTTCACTCCGAATTTGTCCAGAACAGCGTTCTTTGCGGCAATCATGCATTGGTTTACACCAAGTTTTTCTGTCCAGCATCGGCTCTCCTGCGCTTTCTTATTGTTGATATACAGAATGTTCATGGTTCCGTTTCCGATATCTGCAAGGAGATTAGTTCCCTTGAAATTTCCAAGGTGGTTTACAATAGCCGGATATCCCTGTGGGTAAAGGCTACATCCCGCAAAGTGGAGATGATATTCTTTGCCGTTGAAACGGTAATGGACTTCTGGATTCTGGAGCAGATAGGAACGAAAAGCTTCTCTTTGATTTCTGATCCATGTCAGAGGAAGTCCGGCAGCCAGATGAACATCTGCTTCACGGATGGAAAAGACATTCAGTTCCCTTGCAATAGCCATTAGCGTCAGAAGATAATATTCTTCGTCCATAGCTTTATCCGGGATAAATTCTTTGTGTCCTTCGCCAATCCGGTAGTAAATGCCGTTATATTCCAGAATATTCCCGGTGAAGATTGGTTCGGTTTCATAGGCTTTGATTCCGGTTGGTGTGACGGTGTTTGCTGTTTTCATATTGCCGTAGCCATGATCTACAGCAATGATTTTTGTGTTTCTGAGTTCTCGCATAAAAAATACCTCCGTTTTCGTATTGATTGATTCAGCAGGTCGTACCGGTGTGGTACTGCTCTGCTGTGGGATAAGCATACGAAAATCGGAGGAAAAAGGCATTGAGGGGAAATTGAGCAGGAATTGAGAAAAAAGATATATTGTGCTTACGTTCTTCATGTACTCTTGTTGTGATTTCATTGTTTTTTATCGTATAATATGGATACTGGAGGTGGTTTGGATGAAATACAAGATTTTAGTTGTCGATGATGATAAAGAATTGGTGAAAATGCTTTGTAGTTATTTTAATATGAAACAATATGAAACCATTACGGCTACAGATGGAATGGAAGCATTAAATAAAATAAAAATGAAACCGGATATTATTTTATTGGATATCAACATGCCACGCATGGATGGGATTGAAGTATGTCGTCTGATACGCAGTAAAGTGTTATGTCCAATTTTATTTCTGACAGCAAGAGTTGACGAAGATGATAAAATTAATGGGTTGCTTTCAGGTGGGGATGATTATATTACGAAACCATTTAGTCTTCGGGAGTTGGAAGCAAGGATTGTCACAAACATAAAGAGAGAAGAAAGGCATCAACAAAAAACGGAATACCGTTTCATGGATGAAATGCTGATTGATTATTCTGAAAAAATAGTAGCTATAGCTGGACACAGGATGGAGTTCACAAAAATTGAATATCAGATTATTGAATTCTTATCCATGCATCCAGGGCAGGTGTTTGATAAAGAACGTATATATGCACAAGTCTGTGGATATGATGCGGAAGGGGACAGTAGAACGATAACGGAATTAGTACGGCGTATAAGGAAAAAAATAGCGGATTATTCAGAAAAAGAATACATAGAAACTGTATGGGGGATTGGATACCGATGGAAAAAATAAGAAACTTGTCACTGAAAAAAACAATTCTGCTTTATTTTGTGATCAGCTTAACGGCAGCATTTCTGTTATCTGGATTTACAGTTCATTTTGCAGGAAATATGCAGAATAAAATATGGGAAAAATATATTGATTATGCAGATTATACGGACGTGTTTCAGCAATATGGAAAGAAATACGAGATTGAGATATCAAGACCTAATCAATCGCAGATGAATCGTTTGGACTATCATCTTTCGGAAATGTGTGACTTTATGGAAACATATTCGGTACTGATTTTTTCGATTGTTGGGAGTGTTGTTGCGGTATTCTTTTTTTATAAAAATAAGTTAAAGACACCTCTACAGGAACTAAAAGATGCCTCACAAATGATTGCAGATAATGAACTGGATTTTCATGTGTCCTATGAAAATAAAGATGAGATGGGAACTTTGTGTAAAGAATTTGAAATGATGCGAAGTGATTTAGCAGATAACAACAGAAAGATGTGGCGAATGATTGATGACGAGAAGGCTTTGCGGAATGCAATTGCACATGATATACGTTCTCCACTTTCCATATTGCGTGGGTATCAGGAAATGCTCTTAGAGTTTGTTTCTGCTGAGAGTATAAAAACAGAGGATGTTATTGATATCTTACAAACAGGCATGTATCAGATTGACCGTATAGAGCATTTCACGGAAAACATGAGAAAAATGTCCCATTTAGAACAGAGGGAACTGCAATGCTCAGAGATAGAATTATCGGAACTGGCAAAAAAGATTGAGGCAGAAGCTGCCATGCTGTCCAAGAAGGAAAGTAAATTATGTAAGGTAGAAAGAGTGCAGGAACAAAACATTGTGAAAGTGGATGAGGAACTTGTCATGGAAGTGACAGACAACTTACTGGAAAATGCGGTTCGATATGCACAAAAAAGTATTGCTTTGCAGATAAAGAAAAAGGATGGTTTTCTTATAATTTCTGTTGAAGATGATGGAATAGGATTTGTGGATACTGAGGAAAAAGTAACAGAACCATTTTATCATAAGAATCCACAAGATGATTTAAAGCATTTTGGCCTTGGTATGTATATTTCTCGTATTTTCTGTGAAAAGCATGGAGGAAATTTGAAAATATATAATGCCAGACAAGGCGGTGCTCATGTAGAAGCTCTTTTCAAAGCTGAATAAAAATACTTTATAAGGCTGAAATCACAAATAAAGTGGTTTTAGTCTTTTTTGTTGTGAATTTATTGAGAATTGATTTGTATGATGTTGTTAAAGAAATAAAGAAAGGAAGAGATACAATGAAAACAATCATAAAAAGAAGTATACTTGATTATTTAAAGAACCCTGTTTTGTGGATTGGCTTGATTATTATAGTTGCCAGTATGTATCAATGTCTGTCATCGTATTTGCAAATTCATTATATCAAACAGAATGAACAGATCACACAAAATGACGTAGCATTGGAAGATGCTGATGTCATGGATGGGTACATTCCCACATCTGATGATAAAGAAAGAAGAAGGGAGTGGGAAGATACGATCAAAGAGACGTTAATGGACACCTCCAAAAATGGTTTTGGATTTAGCAGGCAGGAAGCAGATCATGTAATGAAAGAAATTCAGAATATGGATGTAAAGACTGCTTCTGAGTTTTTGGAATCCCAATATGGCTATTATAATGCAATATATGCTTATGAGGACCTTGAAATTCATAAGGGGACAGCAGAAGAAATCAATCATTATATCGAGCGGAAATTATCCGAACATTCTTTTTCCTGGTACTTTGCCAAAAAATTTACGGATTTTGCAGGATTGCATATGGCCTTTTTTGCAACAGTCTTGCTATCATTTTTATTTATTCAGGATACACGAAAAAGTACCTATGAATTATTACATACAAAGCCTGTTACGGCAATCCAATATATATGTGGGAAAGTAATAAGCGGATTCATTAGTATGCTGGGAGTATTAGTGATTTTGAATGTTATATTCTTTATGCTGTGTTTGAAAACGTCTTTAGAATCGGGCTTTCCAGTAACACCAATTGATTTTTGCGTGAATTCTCTGATCTATATTGTTCCGAATCTTTTGATGATATGTTGTGTCTATACAATTACAGCATTAATATTTAAAAATCCGCTTCCGGCAGCACCAGTTTTGTTTTTACACATTATATATTCAAATATGCTGACCATGAAGAATGATATTTATTATATGAGACCGTTCTCTATTATGGTGCGATTCCCTGGCAGATTTTTTGAAACACATGCAGCCAAAATGTCAAATATAAATCAGATTATGCTTGTGATCTCATCTGTTATATTAGTATGTATTTCTGTCATAATCTGGAAAAGGAGGAGGGTTCATTGAAAACGGAACTAAAAAACTGCCTGTCGTTATATAAGATTTTTTATTCATGTGCATTTATACTGATATTGTGTGTTATTCATCCGATTATATACTATGAAGAAATCGGTTCAGCAATTCAGTCTCCAATAGCATTTTTAACAATTATTTTTTGTAGTGACACATATTTGATGGAAGTAAAAAGTAAGCGTGCCGATGTATTTCATTTGTATGATCAAAAAAAGCAGTTAAAAGTAATATCGCAGAGAGTGGGCGTTCAAATATTATATTTATTAATACTTTCTTGTGTTGGATATGTTTTGTTTTTCTGGCAAAAACCGGGCAGTGTAAAAGAAGGCATTTCGGGTATTCAGATATTTCTTTTATATTTCATTGCAATGTTTGGAACTATCTGGCTTTGGAGTATATGCTCTGTGATTTTGTGTACATTGCTTCGAAATATGTGGGCAGGTATTGGATGTTTATTTGGAATTGTCATTGGACTTATATCAAAAGCGGGAAGTTCATTTTTCGGAAATCTGGGATTGTTTTCTTTCAGCTTTTGTGAACCTACTCAATTAATGTCCGAGAGTTGGATTTATGGAACGCTTGTGTCTTTTATAGCGGGGCTGTTTTTATTTGCAGTATTACCAATGGCTTTAAAGAAAAGAGGATAGATTATGAGTATTAGAATAAATGATTTAACAGTTAGATTTAAAAATGGTGTAGTTGCAGTAAATAAGGCATCTCTTGAAATACCTAAGGGAATTTACGGACTTTTGGGTGAGAATGGTGCTGGAAAAACCACTTTGATGAGGGTTCTTACAACTGTTTTAAAACAAACGGAAGGAATGGTTTCCCTTGATGGAATTCTGTATAACGAGGGAAATTATGAGAAAATACAGAAAAAGATTGGTTATCTTCCACAGGAAATCGACTTATATCCGAATCTTACGGTGAAAGAATGTCTTGTATATATGGGGGGACTGTCAGGAGTATCCAGAAATGACCTCGAACAA
>ENA-OVGB01000749-OVGB01000749.1-human-gut-metagenome-genome-assembly--contig:-NODE-749-length-34929-cov-4.156478_pt1 | contig 34929 bp, 29 predicted proteins | sample MGYA00237767_ERZ505413 | MGnify/ENA primary metagenome ERZ505413 (study PRJEB26158, sample SAMN06016410) | human gut metagenome | biome: human gut; feature: ankylosing spondylitis patient; material...
GATCTATTTCGGTGTAGTTGTTGCCTGGGGGCTTGGGAGAAATGTTTTCGGAGTATGATGTTGTTGCGTGTCGGTTGAGCGTAATGGCGCGAAATCTTTGCCAGTCTCCATATTGTTAACATCAGGCATAGCAGTGGGGTGTGCCATGTGTCTTATGTCTGCAAAATCTTACTGAATTCCGTCCCGAAAAAGGGACTATTCTCGGATGGGGTACAATTAATTTTCTTGGTGAATATTTACAATGTGGGGGAATTGATTTGCCCATAGGATTGTTTAGTGTGCTGCGTAGAGACCGAGGAAACAGGTGTGTCGTCCATTTTTAGCGATGAGTTAATGGGGTAAATATCCATGGATGTGTAGATTGAAAATAGTGATCCGCATGGTTATGGGAAAAAGCAGGGCTATGAGATCTGGTAGTGTAGCTTGTAATGTGTTTATAAAAAATGGAGAATGTTTGTTTGCGTGAATTGTAAAATGGAGGACACTCCTTTTTCAAAATTAAAATTTTATATAACTTTGTATAGAATGTGCGATTGGTTGTGACAGTCAATGTAATACGCGTTGAGTCATTGGATTGTAGATGCTGACGAACCTGTCAGACATGATATGCAATCTCTCCCAAAGTGTTCTGTTGATAAGCCTGTTTTTGGGGAGAAGAGTGCACATGATACGTAATAAATTGTAATGAACCTGAAATAACTGTAATATAACTGAACAGCTAACCTTAATTATGGACAGAAGAGAATTTTTGAAAAAATCCGTGTTGATGACCGCAGGTGCCGTGGTCGGAAGCCGGCTGTTGGCCGAGGGTACTTTCAGTCAGACTCCGCACAAGATCATCGGTCTGCAACTCTATTCGTTGCGCGATGCCATGCAGAAAAATGTGCCGGCAACGCTGAAAAAAACGGCTAAAATGGGGTATCAGACCCTGGAGACAGCTGGTTATGATGCCGGGAAACTTTATGGATATTCTCCAGCAGAGTTCCGCAAAATGTGTGAAGATCTCGGCATGCAGGTCATGGGGGCACATGTCGGTCGTAAATATACGAAAGAGACTGATGCCGAAGTGATGGAGTGGTGGAAAGAGGCTCTGGATGCACAGGCTGAAGCCGGATGTTCGTATGTGGTTCAACCGTGGTTTGAACTCGGTAATACACTCGATGATATCAAACTTTATTGTGACTATTTTAACCGTGTAGGAGCTGAAGCCAAAAAACGTGGAATGCGTTTTGGCTTTCACAACCACAATAAGGAGTTTGAAAAACGTGAAGGCGAGGTGATCTATGACTATATGATCGCCAATACCGATCCGACAAACGTGATGTTCGAACTGGATGTTTACTGGGCACAGAAAGGTGGCGTTAATCCGGTCGATTACATTCAAAAGTATGGTGGACGTATCCCTTTGCTGCACATTAAGGATGAGGAGGCGATAGGCGAAAGCGGTACCATGGATTTCCAATCCATCTTTGAGGCTGCGTATAATAGCGGTATGGAGTCCTATTTTGTGGAAGTAGAGCGCTATGGCCGTACTCCGGAAAAAGATGTGGCTGCCAGCTATGAATTCCTTGTTGCGGCTCCGTATGTGAAATAGCTGGTACAGAGTTGGGGCTATATTCATGCTGCGTATTTTTCAACAGAGAGGATGGAGTTTCTGTTGCGGGAAATGCACAACCCCTGAAAACAAACAAATCAAATTGCAAAAACCTAAAAATCAATAAAACCTAACCTGAATTATGGCAAATAAAATTTCAAGACGTGATTTTTTGCGCAAAAGCGGAATCGGATTGGCTGCTATGACAGTTGTTCCTAACGTTGTGCTCGGAAAGTCACATGGACATACAGCCCCTTCGGATAAACTTAATATTGCCGGCGTCGGTGTCGGCGGCCGCGGAGCAGGGGTGCTTAAAAGTCTCGAGAGCCAAAATATCGTTGCACTGTGTGATACCGATTGGAAGTATGCAAAAAATACCTTCGATCGCTATCCGGGAGCTCGCCGTTTCTGGGATTATCGCACAATGTTCGATCAGATGGGCAACTCGATCGATGCTGTGATGGTCGCAACCGCCGACCATACGCACTGCTTGATCGCATCGGAAGCCATTACGATGGGTAAACATGTCTATTGTGAAAAACCGTTGACTCACAGTGTGTACGAATCTCGTTTGCTGACCAAGTTGGCTGACAAATATGACGTGGCTACACAGATGGGTAACCAGGGTGCCTCTGGAGACGGGGTGCGCAAGGTGTGTGACTGGATCTGGAATGGAGAGATCGGTGAGGTGACTCGTGTAGACTGCTTCACGGACCGTCCTATTTGGCCACAGGGGTTGATGCGTCCCGAACAGGTGGACCCTATCCCCAATACCTTGAACTGGGATCTGTTTATCGGTCCGGCAAAGATGCGCCCATACAATAAAATTTATCAGCCGTGGAACTGGCGTGGTTGGTGGGACTTTGGTACCGGTGCACTTGGTGATATGGCTTGCCACATTATGCATCCGATTTTCAAAGGTCTGAAACTTGGTTATCCGATCCATGCTTCGGGTAGCTCTACGTCGCTGTTGACCGATTGTGCTCCGAACGCTCAGATTGTGAAATATGTCTTCCCGGAACGAGGTAAGATTGGTAAGATTAATCTGCCTGAAGTGACGGTGACCTGGTACGATGGAGGTCTGCGTCCTGAGATCCCGGCGGGTGTACCTGCGGGTAAAGAGCTCAATAACGGAGGTGGCGGCGCTATTTTCTACGGAACAAAAGATATTCTGATCTGTGGTTGCTACGGCCGTGATCCGTGGTTGGTATCTGGACGTGTGCCGAATGCTCCGGAGATGACCCGCAAGATTGAAAATGCTGAACACGGTCACTATATGGATTGGGTACGTGCCTGCAAGGAGGATAAAGCCAATCGTGTCAAATGTGCGTCAGACTTCAGCGAAGCAGGTCCTTTCAATGAAATCGTTGTAATGGGCGTGTTGGCAGTGAGACTGCAAGGTCTGAACCGTGTGCTTGATTGGGATGGCGAGAATATGTGCTTTACGAATATCGGCCCGGAGGAGACGTTGAAGATCATGGTTGAGGATGGTTTCTCTATTAAGGATGGTCATCCAACCTTCAATAAACGTTATACCGATCCGATCAATGCACAGCAGTTCGCCCAGGAGATGATCAAGCATAACTATCGTGAAGGCTGGAACTTGGTCGATATGCCTAAGTAATACATAACGGGTACATGCCGGATAATGTATTAGATCCGATTTTGATCGGAGGTTAACCTTCCGATCAAAAAATGGCACAAATCGTTCGGACTGTATTTTTTAACAGACTATACTGGAACAATTAATCTGAATAACAACAATGATGAAAACATTTCTTTCTGTAAGTAGCGTATTGGCTATGGCTGCAATGATTACCTCTTGCGGCAACAGCGGTGCTAAAAAAGCTGCTGCCGACAGCACGGCTATGGCTGTGGATTCAAACGTAGTGGTGCTCTTCGATGGTACCAGCCTCGAGGGTTGGCGTGGTTACAATAAAGATACAGTGCCGGGAGCATGGGTCATTGAGGATGGATGTATCAAAATCAATGGATCAGGTGCTGGTGAAGCAGGTGCCCGCAATGGCGGCGACCTGATTTATGCTGCTGAAAAATTCGGAAACTTCGAGCTGTCATTCGAGTGGAAGGTGGACAAAGGCAGTAATAGCGGTGTCTTCTATATGATTCAGGAGGTTCCTGAAACTCCGACTTACTATTCTGCTCCTGAATACCAGATTCTGGACAATGAAAACCATCCCGATGCCAAGCTGGGTGTAGATGGCAACCGTACTTCGGCTTCGTTGTATGATATGATCCCGGCAAAACCGCAGAACGCAAAACCGTACGGTGAGTGGAATACCGGTAAGATCATGGTTTATAAAGGTACCGTTGTTCACTATCAGAATGGTGAGAATGTATTGGAATATCACCTTTGGACTCCCGAGTGGCAGGCTATGCTCGATAAGAGTAAATTCAGCAAGGATAAAAATGCCAAGGCATACGAGTTGCTGACCAACTGCGGCGGCGAGCAAAAAGAGGGATATATCGGTCTGCAGGATCACGGTGATAACGTGTGGTATCGCAACATCACAGTTAAAAAGCTCGACTAATTACAGTCGGAACCATTATACGTTTTGTGTACAGAGGGATCGGGTGACCGATCCCTCTGTTGTTTTGTTCGGCGGTGTGCAGGTGGCTTAAAATCATCTGTTGGGCAGAATGAGATGCTCTATCGGATTGGGTGTAGTGTGTGATTGTGTGGTGTGTTTGAATGTGTGGCCAATCTTAAATCTTATTCCAGTTTTTCTATGTTTTCCCTGAGGAAGAATAGCTTGTGAATGCGGCGATTCGGGGCGATATCGGCATTTGCAAAGGGTGATAGGGTGTCGTCGGAAAAACAGGTGCCGGTGGTTGCGACTGCCTGCTGGCCCCTAATAAAAGTATGGCTGAATAAGAAATGGTTAAGATGGAGGAATGTGAAAAGCCCTGTTTGCATCTGAATGTGGAATTGTGTATCTTTGTTAGACGTTCCTGTAAAGGGTGTCTGATCGCTGAAGCGGCCGTTTTATCGTGAATGAAATGTGCTGTAAAAGAGGATCAGACAGTCGATTGCAAAACGGTAACACACAAATTCAATAAACCGAACAAAATGAAAAAGACCATGAAATTGACGCTGAAGCTGGCTGCGCTTGCTTTGGTGGCTGCTTACGGCATCTCATGCTGTGGCAATGCGAAGAAGGCCTGCGGAACCGCCTGCGGCGAAAATTGTGTATGCGGTGATAGCTGCGCATGTGCAGCTCCTTGTGCAGTGGACAGTGCTAAACTGGCCCTGCAGGTATATGACGCTTCTAAACCAATCAATCTGCAAGATTTGAATCTGTTCTTGGAATATGACAAGACAGATACGATCAAAGTAAGTGAAACGGTTACCCGTAAATTTATCTACCTGAACGATCTGATGACCGTGATCGTAGATTTCAACAACGGCCCTATGGCTGAACCTGATCCTTTCCACTCTCATCCTGCAGAGCAGGTTAGTTATGTGGCTATCGGTGAGTGCGATGTGTATATCGGTGACCAGCCGGTGAAACACCTCAAAACCGGTGATATCTTCGCTGTGCCGAGCAATGTGCCTCACACTGTGAAATCAACTACCAAACAGTTGCGTCTGGTGGATAGCTTTACGCCGATTCGCGAAGACTTTATTAGAAAATAATCACCCGTATTGGGTATTCCCAGGTGGGGATTCCGTCTTGCGGAATCTCCGCCGTTGCGTTTAAACGATTGGACAATTAACAGCTTTAAATGTTATACAGCTATGGAAAATTTAAAAGAAATGTTCTCACTCGAGGGTAAAGTTGCCCTCGTGACCGGTGCATCTTATGGCATCGGATTCGCATTGGCTACCGCTTTCGCTCGTGCCGGCGCCAAAATCGCTTTCAACGATATCAAACCCGAATTGGTAGAAAAAGGTTTGGCTGCATATAAAGAGTTGGGTATCGAGGCTAAAGGTTATGTAGCTGATGTAACCAACGAAGAGGCAGTCAACGAATTGGTTGCTAAAATCGAGAAAGATCTGGGTACAATCGATATCCTGGTTAACAATGCCGGTATCATCAAACGTATCCCGATGGTTGAAATGAGCGCTGCTGAATTCCGTCAGGTGATCGATGTCGATCTGAACGCTCCGTTCATCGTATCAAAAGCCGTTATCCCCGGAATGATCAAAAAGGGTGCAGGTAAGATTATCAACATCTGCTCAATGATGAGCGAGCTGGGTCGTGAGACTGTATCTGCTTATGCTGCTGCCAAAGGTGGTCTGAAGATGCTGACCCGTAACATCGCTTCTGAGTACGGCGAATACAACATCCAGTGCAACGGTATCGGCCCGGGTTATATCGCTACTCCGCAGACTGCTCCGCTGCGTGAGCGTCAGGCTGATGGCTCTCGTCACCCGTTCGATGCGTTCATCGTTGCCAAAACTCCGGCTGCCCGTTGGGGTACTCCTGAGGATTTGATGGGTCCGGCTCTCTTCCTGGCCAGCAAGGCTTCGGATTTCGTGAACGGTCACGTATTGTATGTTGATGGCGGTATTCTTGCCTACATCGGCAAACAGCCCAAATAATCAGATTTACGTTTAACGACGACAGATTATGAAACGTCTCGTAGTCATCATGGCTGCACTGTTGGCCGCCTGTTCAGGCGGCCGGCAGGTAACCGTGAAGGTCGAAAATGGTCTCTCCATTCCGCGCGAAAACGAAACCGTTGAGGTGGCATGGGACTCTTTGCAGAGTAGAATCAACGGATTGACCGCTGATAACGTTGTTGTGATCAATTCGCAAGGTGATCAGATACCTTCCCAGGTGATCTATGCCGGCGATACGATTCCTCAGACTCTGATCTTTCAGACAACCGTAGGTGCCGATAGTACCTGCCAGGTTACGGTGACGACCGGTGTGCGCAATGCGTACAAAACGCGCGTCTTTGGTCGTTTTGTGCCAGAACGTTTGGATGATTACGCCTGGGAAAACAACTGTGCGGCATTCCGCCTGTATGGACCTGCTCTGGCGGCCTCCATGGTGAGCAGCGGGATTGACTATTGGGCTAAATCTACTCCCAATCTGGTGATTGATGACTGGTATGAAAAGAATATCAGCGGTAAAATCAATTACCATATCGATTTGGGTGAGGGTTGCGACTGCTATGATGTCGGACCAACGCTCGGTATGGGCGCTTCGGCTCCCTATGCAGACGGAAAACTCTGGTTTAGCAGCAATTTTGTGAAAGCCGAGACACTGGATAATGGACCGATCCGTACCACTGCCAAGATTACCTATGCACCGTTCGATGTGAATGGTCGGCAAATCTCTTTAGTCAAGATCGTTTCATTGGATGCCTACTCGCATTTCAACCGCATGACCGATCTGTATGCCGGTGAAGGGGATACCCTTTCGGTTGCAGCCGGTATGGTCATGCACCAAGGAGCTCAACTCTTCCCCGGCGAAGGAACCTTTGCCCTGTATGAACCGGCATCGTTCTCTCCGAGCGGTAATGACGGACCATTGGGTGGCGGTGTGGTGCTGCCGGGCGGCAAGGCGATGCAGATCGATAATGAGGCGGTCTGTGTTGCTACTGCACAAATCGGAAAACCGTTTGTTTATTATTCGGGTGCCGGTACCAGTAAACAGGGTATTACGGCTGAACAATGGGCCCAAATGGTGTCTGACGAGTATCAGCGTGTGACCAATCCCTTGAAGGTGTCAATCGAGTAGAGAAGAGCCGTTTCATTGTTTTTCGTCGAAAATAAAATTCCTATTTAGGGATCGTAAATAATAAAAGGGAGGATACTTTTTCAAGTATCCTCCCTTTTTATGTGTCTTAAGTGTGTGATTTGGATGGAATTATCTGTGATGATGTCGGGTCGTATGAACCTTTGTTGTTAAGCGGCTCCTAACTCACCGTAAGATTTTTCTGATAGTTGGTTTTATCTGCCGGTCCTGATCAAGATGCTATACGATTCACAAACTGGACATCTGGCGAATATGCTGATAGTAAGAAGGGTAGCATTTATTAATGCCAATTCTCATGGGCTCAGAACTGTGGGTTAAGAAGTGCATCTCCTTTTATTTTAAACCGCGATTCCAGCCCTCGCCAAATGAACATGGGCAGGAGACTGTTCAGGGTGAGCCGATCAGTAATGTCCGGTGTTAATGTACCTCATCAAAAGGACGGATCAACGTATAGTATTTCGCCAGCAGGTGATCGGTCTCCCAGTAGGGGATGAATCCCTGAATCATGTAATCGATGTACTGCAATGAACTTTGTGCTACACGTGCAGGGAAGGTGATGCGGGCACTATCTGGTATCTCGATCCGGTAACCGTTGCCGATTGGTGTCAGTGTCACACCTTGGGCCAATTCTCCTAATTGTGTGAGCGCCGCCTGTAATGAGCGGTTGAATTGAGCAGAGTCAATACCCTGCGTCGGCTCTACATAGAGTTGGGGATAGTTGGTCGGCTCTTCAATCAGGGTTAAAATAGCCTTTTCTCCACGTAACGTGAGTTTGCGGTAGGGAAGGCTGACAGTAGTTGGAATGCCTGCCGATACCGTGGTGGGTGGCTCGATAGCGGAATTTGTTTTTGCTGATGCCAAAGCGTTTCCATTCGTTGCAGAAAGATAGTAACGAATGTTAAGAGCTGTGTGTACTCCATTGAGTATGTAGGTCAGCTGTCCATTCCCTGGTAATCGAAGGGTGTCTCCGGTTAATTGAGAGGAGAGTTCTGATGGCAGTGAGGAGGTGGCGGTTGCTTTCAGATATTCCTGCTTGGAAATAGCAATAGGAGTACGCTGAGTCGAGATGAACCTGATCTGACGCTCATAATTGATCCGTTCTCGCCCCAATAAAGCCAGTTGAATCAGATCGATTTGCGGGGCTGCCGCCAATAAAAAGGCGTAACGCATACCTAACGTATCGAACGGATAACTCCACGAATCATAAGTATCTGCAGAGGGCGCAGCATTGCTCTTGGACTGGATTGGAAGAAGTGGCAATACGTTTTCCGAACGTACGGACGGTTCATCGGCCGAGCCGCAAAGCTGAATGCCGTAAAATTCCGGTGTACGTGCCAGTGCCCGTTGCAACATCGAAGCAATCTCGTATCGTTCGGGAGTTAACTCTCCGATCAGTGTCTCCTGCTTGTCTGCCAGTTCGGTGGCCTGTCTCAATTTGTTAAAGTCTGCTGTATTGGCCGCTAACGGTGCGCTTGTCAAAGTGTTGAGTCCAGCTTCTGTGCATGGGAAAAGGTATTGTGCAGCGGTTGCAGTGCGGCCCGACAGCAATACGATATTCCCCGGTTGTTTGGCCAGCAGCAGCTCGAGCGGGTTTCCCTCACTTTCGACTACCTCATTCCAGCTGGTAGCAGAGTCGGGGCGAGTATTAAATCGCTCGATGGAAGCTAAGTAGCTGTCGAGATATGCCCCCTCTGAAGCGAATACATGAACCGTACGATCAAAGATCGAATCCATGCGGTATTGTACCAAAGCAATTTGGTCATCTGCCGGAGCCAAAGCGATCAATTTTGCTGCGCCTGGTGTATCGGTAAAAGCTCCTTCTTGAGATAGACAACTGCAGAACAGAGTTGCCAACAATAGGTATGGTAGTCTTTTCATATCGGATACGATTTCGGACAAATAACGAATAAAAGATTAGGCACTTTAACCTAACAGCTGCTCATCTGGCGCAAATTCGATGGGATCGAATGTGTTGCGGTCATCCAGACGGAAGCGCAAGTAAGTGATAGGTACTCCCTGGGCCAAAAAACGTTTTTCGTATGTTGTTTTGATTGATAACAACTCATCCGCAAAGCCAGTGCCGTAAATGTCTGTATTGGCAGCTTCTATAGGAAGCTGGTTGCCTTCCGCTACGGCACGGGTGTAGTCGTGCAGGTGGCGGCAGTCGCTTTTGAGATGAATCGTACCGCCAGGCCGTAAAAAGCGAGCATAACGTTCCAGAAAATCGGGAGCTGTCAAACGCTTTTTGACTCGACTTTTGCGTAGTTGCGGATCGGGGAAGGTGATCCAGATTTCATCCACCTCGCCCGGTCCGAAACAGGAGTCGATAAACTCAATGCGTGTGCGGAGAAATCCAACATTCTCCATCTGTTGTTCCGTTGCGGTTTTGGCTCCACGCCACATACGGGCACCTTTGATATCTACACCGATGAAATTTTTGTCGGGGTAGCGCTCTGCAAGAGCGACAGTGTATTCTCCCCGACCACATCCCAGTTCAAGTATGATGGGATTGGAGTTGTGAAAGAATTGGTTGCGCCATTCGCCTTTTAATTTGTAATCGGTGCGAAATACCTCTTCGAATGCGGGTTGTACCATGCAGCTGAATGTGAGATTCTCTGCAAAACGTCTCAATTTATCTTTGCCTCGGGCCATAGGTCGGAAATGAAAATGCTGATTATGCGGTTAATGTTATGAGTGTGGCTGGGCGTACCGAGAATATGAATCCATCTCCTTTTGTTAAACGAATCGTACGTGATGTTGTTGTGTCTCATTGATTCGGTCTCTCGAAACCCCTTGAACCTTTTATTGTTTTATACGGTTGCTGAAATGTTTTATTTTAATTGCCGAAGTTTGCAATATGGATGTGTGTACTCTAAGTCTCTTTGTTTATTGGTGTGGGTAAAAGTGAATCTCATGGAAATGGCACAAAATCAAAGAGGCTAAAGCATCTCAACTATTCTGTCAAATGTCATTGTAAGTCGCTTTCTTGTTTCTGTGTACATGATCGCTACCTCCTTTTGCATCATCCTATCGGATCTCGATTCCTACAGCAGCAACACCTGTAATCCCCTCTTCTGTTTGGCTGGCCGCTTCATCGGGATCATCCGGTTGAGGCATGAGCGGAGTGAAGGTAAACAGATAACGCCCCGGTTGGGCCAATACCATTTTTGTTCGCAGCAGCTCTTCACGGTCAAAATAAAGCCCTGATGCTGGAGGCGTGTCAAATGTGCGGATGGATAGCGTGTCGTGCCATTTGTATCCTTTCGGCGTCGTAGTCGTTACAGCCAATCGTAATTGATCATAACCGAAGTCCTGACGTAAACGGACGATTATATAAAGCGAACGTTCTGTTGTGGTGTCCTGGTTCTCGAAAATTACCTCCGCTCCATCCTTCCATCCATTCGGATTAAGATCTGTTGTGTGAATTTCGTGCGGCGATATACAACAGGTGAACAGAATAAAAGATAGAACGATCCCCCTTCTAAATAGATGTTTCCAACTGTTGTCTCCTCTTTGTTTCCGTCTCATCTCTGCTAATGCAATCGTACAAAATGGTTCCGTTGCTTTGGGCGATCAATCTCCGTAGTATGCTGTTGTCTTTTGCAGTCTGCGGAAACTTTTGACCTGCCTTGCAACCGGCCTGTTGAGTTGCTGGCTAAACATTGATCAGCGTTTTGTGCCGAGCAATTTTATTGGCTTCCCTCTGCAACAGTTAACAGGCGTTGAAGTGGCGCAATCTCTTTATGCTGGTTAAGGACTCTTCTGTTGTTGAGGTATTTTACAATATCCGAATCAAGAGAGGCGATCCGTACGAGTATGCAAAAGAGCATACGCTGACTCTTGGCTGTGCAAATTATCTGGTCCTGTTGCGATTGCGACGGCGTGGCATATCGTTACGCTGGGTCTCCTCTCCCTCCGGACGAGTAACTCGCTGGGGACGCGGTGCACGTTCTCTGAGTTGATCTCTGTTAGGATTGTTGTTCCCGTTATTATTCCCGCTTGCGGTTTCGTTACGGTTACCTGTCGTATTTTCGCGCTCGTTTTGTGACCTTTGGTCCGGACGATTCCCTCCTCGGCGACGATTGTTGCGAGAACGGTTGCCATCCCGACGAGGTGTGTTTTTCCCTGTCTCGTTGTTGGATGGAGTATCCGTTTCGGCAGGTGCATTGGTTGGCTCTGCATTCCGTTTGTCGCGAATGTTTTCATTGCGTCCGTTCCGACTGTCGCTCTCCGAACGATTCCGATCGCGGCCTCCACGACGGCGTTTCTGTTTGTCAAAACGGGTCAGGCTATCTTCGCCCACACCATCCGAGAAGGTTGGCTCGTTATTTTTGGCAGACAGATCAATGTCGCTGAGTCGCTCGGGTTTGATCCCTTGACGGTTGAGGTGCAGGATCTCTTTAACGCGTTCGATGCTTAACGGCTGCATGCCTCCTACAGCATGAGGATCACTGCTGAACCACATGGTGCGGTTGAGGATGTCTGTTTTCACTAAATAATACTCGCCGTCGAGTACCTGTAACGGTTCCCGAACCCGTGGAAAATCTTTGCGGGCATCGAGATAGGTGTCGAGTTCGTATATCAGGCAGCATTTGAGCTTGCCGCACTGACCTGCCAATTTTTGCGGATTTAATGAAATCTCTTGATGACGGGCTGCGTTGGTCGTAACCGACACAAAGCTTGAAATCCAGGATGCACAGCATAGCTCACGGCCGCACGAGCCCAAACCACCGATGCGTCCGGCCTCCTGGCGTGCTCCGATCTGCTTCATTTCGATGCGAATGCGGAACTGCTCGGCAAAAATCTTGATCAGTTCACGGAAATCGACACGCTCATCGGCAATGTAGTAGAAGATCGCCTTGATCTTGTCTCCCTGGTATTCCACGTCGCCGATCTTCATGTTCAGTCCCAGTTCAGCTGCGATTTGCCGAGCCCGAATCATTGTCGAATGCTCCAGCGAAATGGCCTCCTGCCACTTTTCAATATCTCCAGGTTTGGCTTTGCGGTAGATCTTTTTGAATTCGCCGTTCTGAGGATTGAAGCCGACACGTTTCATCTGTTTGGCAACCAAATCGCCTGTTAGCGAAATGATACCGATGTCGTGTCCCGGTGAGGCTTCAACAGCAACTATGTCACCCGTCTTGAGTGGCAGATTATTGATGTTCCGATAGAAGCTCTTTCGGGTGTTTTTAAAGCGGACTTCGTATATGTCGTTCGGAAAAACGTCCGGCATCTCTTCGAGCCAATCGGTCGATCCGAGTTTGAAACAGCCGGGATGGACGTTGGCCGTTACTTCGTCCTCACAACGGCAAAATGAACATCCCCGTCCAACATCGAGTTTGCAGCGGCATTCCTCGTCGGTTGAAAGGGTGGTATGGTTGTCGTATTTTGAATTCATCTGTTTGCTGGTCAGCAGGATTTTTCCTGAAATTATGATTTGATTAAAGTCTTGATGCCGTCATCTTAATCCCTGAATATGGCGGGCTTTGTTTGGCAGATACAAGACGCTATGCAAAGATAATAAAAAAAACGAGACAGCTGCGGATATGCTTAGCTCGCGGATAACTCTGTGTAAGCAGGTTGCGGATTGTGTGAAAAGGATCTGCTCGCTAAATGGGTATGTTAAGCAATGGCATTGTAAGCTGGAGCAGGTTTCATATGCTCGTTCAGCGGATCGTTCGTCGAATTTTCTTTGGACGATTGTATGAATTGTGGTGAATTTTAATGATCAAGAGCTCTTTGTCGGGTGTGAGGATCGCCAAAAAAAGTGTTAAATTTGAATAGAACTTAAAACGACCGACTATGAACGTTAACAAACTGTTGGATGCGCTGGCTATGCGTCATCCGGGAGAAAACGAATATCTGCAGGCTGTACGAGAAGTGTTGCTTTCTGTTGAGGAGGTGTACAATCAATATCCCGAGTTCGAAACCAATAAAATAGCTGAACGACTAGTTGAACCCGATCGTATTTTTACGTTTAAAGTTCCCTGGGTAGACGATCGGGGTGTAGTACAGGTGAATCTGGGATATCGAGTGCAGTTCAACAACGCGATCGGGCCATACAAAGGTGGATTGCGATTCCACCCGAGTGTGAATCTGAGTATTCTGAAATTTTTGGGATTTGAACAGATTTTCAAAAATGCGTTGACTTCACTGCCTATGGGTGGAGCTAAAGGCGGTTCCGATTTCAACCCAAAAGGAAAGTCCGATGCGGAGATCATGCGTTTTTGCCAAGCCTTTATGACTGAACTGTGGCGATATATCGGGCCGGAAACCGATGTGCCGGCCGGTGATATTGGAGTGGGCGGTCGTGAAATCGGATACCTGTATGGCATGTATCGCAAATTGGCCCGTGAAAATACAGGGGTACTTACTGGTAAAGGATTGACCTATGGCGGTTCGTTGGTGCGTTCCGAAGCGACCGGTTTCGGGGCAATCTACTTTGTAAAACAGATGTTGGCAAAGGCGGGCGATTTGCTTGCCGGTAAGGTGATCGCTATCTCCGGATTTGGCAATGTAGCTTGGGGAGCTGCACTGAAAGCGCTTCAGGAGGGAGCCAAAGTGGTGACCATCTCCGGACCGGACGGCTATATTTATGATGAAGTCGGTCTTGATGAGGAGAAGATTGCCTATATGTTGGAACTGCGTGCATCCAATAACGATGTGGTGGCGCCCTTTGCCGATCGGTTCCCTGGCGCACGATTCATTGCCGGTCGCAAACCCTGGGAGGTGAAAGTTGATATTGCGATGCCGTGTGCAACGCAAAACGAACTCGATGGCGAGGATGCTGCACAGTTGTTGGCCAATGGCGTTCAGTATGTGGCTGAGGTTTCCAATATGGGGTGTACTCCTGAAGCCATAGATGCATTTATCGCTCACCGTATTTTGTACGGTCCGGGTAAGGCTGTCAATGCCGGTGGTGTGGCTACCTCTGGGTTGGAGATGGCTCAGAATGCTATGAAGCTGAATTGGGGTGCGGCAGAGGTGGATCGCCGCCTGCATGAGATTATGGCTTCGATCCACACGGCATGCGTCCAGTACGGCACAGAGCCGGATGGCTATATCAATTACATGAAGGGTGCCAATATTGCCGGATTCATGAAGGTGGCTCGTAGTATGGTGGAACAGGGAGTTTTGTAAGGCGGCGAATACATGCTTATCATGTAGAGAATGCCTGCTCTCATGAAAGATTCTTGCGCGTGAGTCAGGCTTGATATAGTCTGCCCTAAATCAAGACAGTTTTTTAGATCAATATAAATCTGAATCAGTAAAAATGGTTAGCGAAAAGATCAAAGGATTGGTGGCTGCTACGGTGACCCCGATGAAAGCAAATGGGGAGGTGAATCTTCCGGCTCTGGATAGTTATGTGAAACATCTCGAGAAACAGGGATTGGCTGGAGTTTTTGTTAACGGCACAACGGGTGAGGGATTGTTGATGACCTCTGAAGAGCGCAAAGCGGTTGCTGAGGCGTGGATGGCCTATAAAGATAAATTCAAAGTGATGATTCATGTGGGTGGAACCAGCTATGCAGCGGCAGTTGATCTGGCCCGTCATGCTGAACAGATCGGAGCAGATGCCATTTCGGCTATGGGGCCCTGCTTTTTACCTCCGTATCGTGCAGAAGAACTGGTTGCGTTCAATAAAATTATTGCTGCAGCAGCGCCCAATACGCCATTTTATTATTATCACATTCCGGGAACGTCACATGTCAATGTCAATATGCTCGATTTCCTGAAATTGGGTGAAAAAGAGATTCCAACCCTGCGCGGTATCAAATACACTACCTACGATTCGATGACGATGCAGGAGTGTATTGCCTATCGAGATGGTTATTATGACATTCTGCATGGCCATGATGAGACCATCTTGACTGGGCTAATGCTTGGGGCAACGGGTGGTGTCGGAACCTCATACAGCGTGACCGGTGAGCTTTATAACAAGATGCTTAACACCTTCTGGGCCGGTGACGTGGCTGGAGCGGTGAAATTGCAGGAAGAGGCTGTCAAGTTTATCCGGGTGCTGATCAAATACGAAAACTCAGTGGTGGGCATCAAAGCTATTTTGCAGATTATGGGTGTTGATTGCGGTCCGGTTCGCTTGCCGATGCGCAACCTGACACCTGATCGTATGAAATCTCTTGAGGCAGACTTGCGGGCGATCGGTTGGATTTAACGAATTGCCAGCTAACAGTTGTGCTTGACGCATATCGGATTCAGCATAGCGATGTGGCTTGATGAGAGAGAACCGAGAGATCGTGGCGGAGTCTCGCTGTGGCCTTTGCAACTATAGGACGTTACGGCAGAATGAAAGTTGACATGCCTTCAGCTGAGGTGGAACTTTAGTGTGCTGTCCTAGTGTTGGTGAAAAACATCCATTGCCTGCGGCCGAGCTGACTATATGAATAAAAACCTGAACGAATGAACCTTTTGACTTCAATCGCTTCTGCGGATGGGGCAATCGCTGGAGCTGCGACCGGTTTCCGACTGCTCGATTGGGTGGTCGTCGCTCTCTTCTTGCTCTGGATGCTGTGGATTGGATACCGGTCCGGACGTCGAAATCGTACTGCAGAAGACTATGTATTGGGTGGCCGAACCATGAATCCGGTTATGGTGGGAATATCGCTTTTCGCGACGCTGCTCAGTACGTTAAGCTATCTGTCCTATCCAGGAGAGATGATCAAATATGGCCCTGTGGTCTTTATCGGATTGGCAGCCTTCCCGATTGCCTATTTCCTGGTTAGTCGGCTGATGATTCCCCGTTACATGAAGATGAAGGTGACCAGCGCCTACGAGATTCTCGAAATCCGATTGGGACGTGGGGTGCGTACGTTGGCGACGATCTTTTTCTTGTCCCTGCGTTTCTTGTGGATGGCCACGATCATCTATGCGACGGTTGATGTCGCCCTGATTCCGGTATTTGGTCTCGATCCAGGGTGGGTTCCCATAATTAGTGTGGTTTTAGCTGTAATTACTGTGATTTATACTACGATGGGAGGTCTGAAGGCGGTTGTATTGACCGATGTGATTCAGACGGTGGTGATGTTTGCCGGGGTGCTGCTTACGATCGGTATCATCGGAGGTAAAGTGGGGTCCGTCGGAGCCTTTTTTGAACCGCAGTTGTTTGAGCATTGGCCTCAGATTGAATGGGGGTTCGACCTTTCGAAACGAATGACAGTCGGCAATATTTTGTTGATGACTCTGGTTTGGCAGGTCTGTACGGCCGGATCGGATCAGATGGCTATTCAACGTTATCTCTCTACTCCTGATGTGGCTACGGCAAAACGGTCGTATCGGATTTCGTTGGTCACCTCCTGTACCATTCAACTGCTGTTGGCCGTAGTGGGGTTGGTGGTGATGACCTATTTCCTCCGTTATCCGCAGATGCTGGCTCCTGGGACTACGGTAGCCGGTGATGCAGACACCCTGTTCCCTCGATTTATCCTGATCGGGTTGCCTGCCGGAATTACCGGATTGATCGCTGCTGGAATCATGTCTGCCGCTATGTCGAGCCTATCGTCCGGGCTGAACTCTTCGGCAACGGTGATTTACGAGGATATTATTAACCGGAACCGCAAGGAGAGCAACACTTCGTTGAAAAGTTTGCGCCACATTAAACTAATTGCCGTAACGCTTGGAGTTGTTGTAGCGCTGTCGAGCTTTTTAGTTGCCTATGTAAGTGGAAATCTGCTCGATGTCGTCATTAAGGTGGTCAATTTGGTGGTAGCGCCACTGTTTGTGCTCTTTTTTATGGCTCTGTTTGTGCCGTGGGCCACTTCACGTGGGACGGTTGCAGGGGGATTGTTCTCCATGCTGGTGGCTGTGCTGATTGCTTTTGCCGAGATTTTCGGCATCACGGCTTTGTGGATTATGCCGGTTGCTTTGGTGTCTGGAGTCGTAGCCAGTATGCTGTTCAGTTGGTTCGACCGGTGGCTGGTTAGGCGTGGATTTCTTGAGGAGAAAAGGGACAGACAAAATAAGTAGCAGGGCTTTGTGAGAAACCTTGTCGGATTTTTGTTGAATGTTCGCGGTGCGTATGACTCTGATCTTGATCTTTGCCTTGGCTCCGATCCTGATCTTGACGCACTGTGCATACATGGTAAACGGGAGTGACTATCATTAAGATAGTCACTCCCGTTTTGTTTATCCTTTGATTCTATTGCATATCCGCTGTTAACGGTTTGTGCAATGTATCAATTCCAAATCGTATAGGTAGGGCCCCTTTAAAAGGGCAGATCATCAACCTCTTTGGAGTCAGCAGGTTCCTCCGGTACAAAAGCGTCTAACGGAGGTAGCGCATCTGGTGCTGGAGCGGCAGCGGCGGGAGCTTTGCGGGTCATACGCCATGCACGAACGTCAGTGTACCAGCGCCCATTGAATTCGCGAGACTCGACATTGGCAGAGATATTGACCACTTCGCCCGGACGCAAAGTTCCGGCTTCAGCAGCCTTGTCCCCCCAAAAACCAACACAGATTTTACGATTAAATTCACCCGGTTGTTCGAAAATGACCTCTTGCTTGATCCATTCACCGCGTGCATTTGTACCCTTAACAACCGGCAATACGGTCAATACAGTTCCTTCAAAATCCATCGTCTATGCCTCCTCTTCGATGATGTCAACTTTGAGGATCAAGTCTCCCTGACGAATATCGTCGATCACATCCAATCCGTCTACAACGCGACCGAAACAGGTGTGTACACCATCCAGGTGTGCCGTGTTTTCACGGTTGCAGCAGATGAAGAATTGTGAGCCACCAGTGTCTTTCCCGCGATGAGCCATCGAAAGCACGCCACGGTCATGGTATTGTTTCCCTCCCGAAGTTTCGCATTTGATGGTGTAGCCTGGGCCACCTGCACCGGTTCCCAGCGGACATCCTCCCTGGATCACGAAACCCGGAATAACCCGGTGAAAAGTCAATCCGTCATAAAATCCGCTTTTCGCAAGTTTAACAAAGTTGGCTACAGTGCCCGGAGTCTCTTGATCGTAAAATTCGACGAACATGTCGCCTTTCTCAGTGTGAATAATACCTTTGGTCATAGTATCTGTTCTATATTAGTTTGTTTCGTTGTTTGCTGACTTGAATGGGCGGTGGTTTCAATAATTGAAATTGACACCGGCTGTCATTGCGTTGGCGATCGCTAAAATCGCTAAATCGGAGTTTAAAGATAGACTTTTTTTGCATTTTGCCCAACCTGTCCAGTAAAACAGATCTGAGAACAGGTTGCGTCCGAACACCCTAATCAACTGGAGGTGAAAATCCTCAATCGGTTCCAGTAGAGACATAATTTCCCTTGTAACAGTTGTGGATTTTACTTTACAGAACTGTTATTGCGGAGAAAAATACTTGAGTTATGTGATATCGGGGGGTTAGATCACGTTGAGCTGGTCGAGGAATAACAGGACAATCACAACCGGCGCAACAAATCGGACAATGACACGATAGTAAGGGTAGATGGGAGAGCCATAACGGCCGCGTGATGTCACCTCATCTTGCAAAGTTTTGTTGCGCATGAACCATCCGGCAAACAGTACCGAGAGCAGACCGCCCAGGGGTAACATGTAGAGGGAGGTGAGATTGTTGAACAGATCAAAAATATTCATGCCCAGAACCCGCAACGATGAGTCGGGCAGTTGAGACCAGAGACAAAGTGAACTTAGGGCGGCAACCACCACGACTGCGATCAGTGTGGCAGTGCGGCGACGCAGATGCATCTCTTCACTGATATAGAGTGTGGCCACCTCAAGCAAAGATACCGATGATGAGATCGATGCAGTAAAGAGCAGGAAGAAAAAGAGGATCCCCAGCACATATCCGCCAGCCATGTTGCCGAAAACGGTAGGCAGGGTGATGAAGACCAGTTCAGGACCCGAAGTGGGGTTAATTCCGTAAGAGAACACGGCAGGAAAGATCGCCAAACCGGCCAAAATGGCTACACAGGTGTCGGTAATGGCTATTGTAGTAGCCATTCTGAACATATTTTCGTGTTTGGGAATGTATGAACCGTACGTGATCATCGTTCCCATGCCGAGACTCAGCGAAAAAAAGGCCTGTCCGAGAGCTTGCAGTACAACATGGCCATTAATCTTGCCGAAATCGGGCCGAAGCAGGAATGAGATTCCCTCTTTTGCCCCGTCAAGTGTCATTGAGTTGATAACCAATCCAATCAGTAACAAAATCATAAAGGGCATTACTACTTTCCCGAACTTTTCAATTCCTTTCTCAACGCCCCGCATGACAATAAAGGCAATGAAAGCAATGAAAAGGAAGGTCCAAAACATCGAACCGGTTCCTTGCGCTATGTAGTTGTCGAAATTGTGGCGAATTTGTTCAGAGTTTTGGTTGAGGAAACCTCCGGTTATGGCAACCTTTAGAAAATGGAGTGCCCAGCCTGCAATGACGGCGTAAAATGACAAAATAATCGTCGAGGTGGCGATCCCAAGATAGCCGGCTCCATTCCAGTAGCCTCGCGGAGAGAGTCGACGAAAGGCTCGCAGCGCATTGGAACGGGTGTGACGACCGATGCTAAATTCAGTCAACATGATCGGAATACAGATCAATAGACTAAGCGTGATATAGACTAAAATAAATGCTGCGCCGCCATTTTCACCGGCGATATAAGGGAATCTCCAAATGTTGCCCAGTCCGACAACCGAGCCACCTACAACGGCTATGGCTCCGAACCGGCTTCCAAAGGAACTGCGTGGTTTCATCAGATTTTATTTTCAAAATGCCTGTTCCCTGATTATTATGATAATGTAGGGAATAGAACTGGATTGTGTTGCCCAATAATAGTTGGGTGAGGCTTCATGCCGTTTTGACAGAGCAAAGATAATGAAAATGTTTATTGTTTGACAAAATGATAAAAACGCTCAAGTAGCACGGGAAATATAACGAGAATAAATGTGGAGATTTGTAATTAAACAGTGTTGATAATTGCTAAATTGAAAGATGTATAATTGAATTGCTGATGATTTGTAAGTTGTTGCAGATGTAAATTTTTACTGTTACAAGAGCGTTAAATTTTTGGCGACTATGTGCTCTCCTGTGAGTGTAATTGCGCGACATCTTTTTGAAAGTAGATTGGTAGAGCAGGGTAGTGTTATGGCGATCCTTCAGGTAATTCTCTTTGGGCGAATCATTGCACGCTTGAGAAGCGGAGCCGGAAATAAATCAGTTGTAAAGAGACTGTTAAGTAAACATAGCAGCACATAAAAGCGGCAAAGCAAAGTTTATATGTCCGAGTTTTGACTGTGTTATACGATGCGGCATCTGTGATATGGTAGATCTTTGGTGTATGGTTGTCCTGATGGTACAGCATCTCTTCTTATTGATTGTTCACAAACAAAAAGGGCATCCGAATGGGTGCCCTTCTTAATACTCTGATCAAATTGTTGTTAAAAAATGCGTCGATTGTATTATTTTAATTCTGCTTTGATGAGAATGGGATAGTGGTCCGAAGGATAGTGTTTCCCGTCCGAATCTCGCAAAATTCCGTACTTAAGAACGTCAACGCGATCATTAACAAATACGTAATCAATTTCGGTGTGGCCATCCAAAGTGTCTGGAATTGCCATGCTGCCTTGCCCAACGGGTACGCCATTGTAGCTGATTTGGTTACCCAAATCGTAGGGTGGAGTTTGTGAAGCTTCACGCGAAGAGGTAAGATGCTCTCTCATCACTTTGATTGGATCGGCTTCCCATTCTGCATTGAAATCTCCCGAACAGAAAATCGGATAGTTGTTAGCCGCCTTTTCCTGAATTCGGTCGCAGATCAATAAGGCTCCGTTATGGCGAGCTGCCGGTCCCAAATGGTCAAGATGGGTGTTGAAATAAAAAAACTCTTTGTCGTTGTACCGATCGTTGAGTTTTACCCATGTGCAGATTCGATTATAGGCTGCATCCCAACCAATGGATACGGTGTCAGGACGTTCCGATAACCAAAAGGTTCCGCTATCGAGCAGAGCATAGCGCTCAGTACGGAAAAAAACAGGAGAATGCTCACCCTGCCGTCACGTCCGGTTCCTACAGCCGTATATTCCGGTAGCGCCTTGCCCAAATCTGCCATCTGTTCGGGACGGACCTCCTGCATGCCAATAATATCGTAGTCGTGGAAACGGATCAAAGCCGCAATTTGTTCACAACGGGTCTTCCAAGGGAAAGCACCCGTGTCAATGACTCCACACCAGATATTGAAACTGCCTGCTGTCATGGGAACAGCGGGGCGCTCCTGTTTGCATCCTGTTGTACTGACAAACAACAGAACCAGCATCGAGAGGGCAATCACTCGGCCATAAATAGTCCGTAAACGATTACTTTTTGATGTCATAGTAGCAGCGTTTGGGAGAATAGATTTTGCCCTCTTTGGCCAGTTGTTTGATCACTTTGCTGGCCTCCTCTTTGTCAATGCCGGCAGCTGCGGCGATATCGCCCGGACGCATAGCGCCTTTCTCAGCGAGTGCTTTCAAAATTTTCTCTTCCATAATTGTTGTCTTTTAAGTTAATTTGTTTGTTATTAGTGAATTGATGATTCATTACAAACAAATATCTGCTGATTCTTGTCTGTGAATCGTATTGGTTACAAGACCAATCCGTCAGCGATTATTTGTGTTAAGCGAAGATAGCAAAAAAACAGTGTGAAACGCAAATCACCCAATGCGAAAGAGTCCCAAATGTGGATGATTGAGGCAGAGAAAAGAGTAGAAAAGACAACAAAACCATGGAGTGGGGCAGTTATCCTTCTTCTAAACAAAAAGGAAATATTGCTTGGTGCGTTTTTATATGTTGTGTGAGCGGTTCGAAGTAGCTGTGAAAAGCAATGAGGACTATGGTTTGTGGTAGGCAGAGCGTAAAATATCTGCCGAGGCCGGCCCTTCACAAAATAGCAGATCAATGATAGACAGGTTTGGGGCAAAAGGCAGACGATCCGAGAAAGTTTGATAGTATTGTGGGGCTGTGAAGGTAGGATCCGGACGGCTGAGGCGTGGTTTGGGTGAAAAACAGGTGCGTAAATCGCAGACTTGCTCTCCTTCAAGTTTATTCGCGTCTTTGGAGGCAGGCATCGCGTTGCTGTCGTGGTCCATGTTAGTTGAGACCTCTGTTTTGTCACATGACCAATAATGGTCTGTAAATGCAATTTGGTCTGCGATCTTTCCTGATGGATCCAATAAACGTAACGTTATCTCTAACAATGCGTTGTTTAATTCGACAAGTTTTTCGAATCGTTCAGTAAACAGCGGGGCAAACGCTCCTTCATAATGATCAAAATAGGGGGCTCCCCGGTAAGCAGAGACGATAGCTTGCCAATGTTGGTGCTGCCATCGTTTTGCATAATCGATGCGAATCTCTCGAGTAGGAGTGTTTATGCCTCCAGTGTGGTAAACAGGAACAGTCAATGACATGATTCCTCCTGCTGAAAGGATGTCGCAGCGGTTACGCCAGCTCTGCTTGAGGTAATGTTCATGCAGATCAATACAGGCGTGACCGCTTAATAGTTTCGAATAGTATTGTATGTTGCCGAGATAGGCTGTTGGTAGCAGAATCATCTTAGTGTGTATCGGATTGGTTTTCGGTAGAGTTGCTAGTTTTGTTTTGGGAATCGTTACCGAACAGATCGGCCTCTCCGCGTTCAATTTTGCGGAACATCGTTGCTAGCTCCGCTACTACAGGCGAAATCAAGGACAATACGTCGCCAATGTATTTTTGACGTGCTGTGTCAGAATTGGCCGTAGCTTCGGAATTTGTTGTTGCGGTTTCCCCTTCAGTAAAGCTACCCTTTGAGTGTTTTTTGCCGGCAGATTGAATCCGGAGCAGAACAACCGAATAGAGCGCCCGGAAAAATAACTCGACATCGCTGATGTCAGGGTGTTTTAGTTTTGCTTTCATCTTAGGAAGTTCCGGCGCTACATGGCTGTGCAGGCGGCGATACTCAGCCCCTATCGGCAAAACCAACAACTGTTTGTGTAGATTGTCGAGATCGGCAATTAAGTGCATGGTATGCTCAAGATGCCCCTGCTGCTCCTTACCCTCTTCGCGTAGCAGATTGACAATATCCATATACCATAAAAAAGTCTCCTGTTTTTGTGCTTCAGTCAATCCCGACGGCTGTACCAATTGAGAATAGATGGCTTCCGGACTGAATTGCAAAGCTCGCAGCAGATCTTCTAACTGCCATAAGTAGAGGATGTATTCGGCAATATTCTCTTTACGTGTTTTTTGTGCGGTAAACATGATATTGGTGTGCTTTAAAGATTCACGTGTAATCCGGAGGAAGCCACGGATTTACGTTAAGAATATACATAATAACTTTTGTTGGAAACTGGTACTGCATTTATTGAATGTGCACCAGCCTCAAATATACTTAGTCCCGGAGACTAAGTACCGAAAAACAAAGATAGTTTTTTCTATTTGATTTTATAGAAAACAAAGGGAGATGCAGCAGCCCGCAACATGGACGAGAAATAGGATAACATTGTATAATATAGTCTCTAATTAAGGAAAAAAATTTGTAGGAGTAGTTGATAAAGGTTATTTTTGTACTTTTACGTTATTAACCTCCACTACCACTCATTATGGAAATACTGTTTTTCATTATTGCAGCATTTTTGTTGTCTGTTGGCACAGGGTGGGTCATCATACCGCGCATTGTCATGATATCGAAAAAGAAGAGGCTTTTCGATGAGTTGAGTGCCCGGAAATCGCATACAGGTATGGTCCCTCGCTTAGGCGGCGCTTCGTTCTTCCCGACCTTCCTTTTTGCTTTTACTTTGACGATGGGCATGCGCTACATTTTTGGATACAATGTGGCTGATGACTATTTTATGGACTCGCTGCGTGAGTTGATGTTCTTATTGGCTGGATCGACTGTACTGTTTTGTGTGGGAATGGCAGATGATTTGACCGGTGTCGGTTATAAGGGTAAATTCTTGGCTCAGACATTGAGTGCGGTATTGATCTGCTGTTCTGGAGTTGAAATTACCAGCCTGGATGGATTATTTGGTATTTATGAGATACCGTATTGGGTGGGAGTCGTTCTGACGGTTTTAGTTATCGTGTTGTTAGCTAATGCATACAATTTGATCGATGGTATTGATGGCCTCTGTTCAGGACTGTCGTTGCTGGCTTTGCTGACATTCGGTTTTTGGTTTATCGTTCATGGAATTTATGTCTATGCAATGATGGCTATGGCCATGGCAGGTGTTGTCTTGGTATTTTTCTTTTATAATGTCTTGGGGAAACGGTTAAAGGTTTTTATGGGAGATACCGGTTCGCTCCTTTTAGGCTATTTAATAGCATTCTTAGGCCTTAAATTCTATAGTTTGAATGTATCGGGCGAATTTTTCCGGATTAATGCTGCCCCAGCAGTCTTTTTGGGGGTAGTGTCCATTCCTGTATTTGATGTAGTAAGAGTTTTTTGTGCTCGCATGGCTGCAGGACTCTCTCCGTTTTATCCTGATCGCAGGCATATTCATCACAAGCTATTAAGAATAGGCTTAACGCACTTGCAAAGTGCTATGGTTATTGTACTTTTGCAAGTCGGTTTTATTTTACTGAATTTCCTTCTTCGCAATGTTAGTATCAATTTGTTATTGGCAATTAACATTGCGTTGGGTTTTGCTGTAAATTATCTGCTCAATGTGTTAGGTGGCCGATACGTGGCTCCACAAGTACAACAAAACGTCCCGGAACACGTTGATAAGAGTGATGAATAATAATACATTCGATATATTATGATTATGATGCACAAAATCCGTTCGATTCTTGCATTGGCTTTTCTAATTTTGTCTCCGAGTGTCACCTGGGGGCAGATCTCACCTGAGATGATTCAAAAGGCTCGTCAGGCTGGAGCTACTGATGCTCAGATCCAGGCTGCTTTAAGCGGTGCGAATGCTTCTAAACAGTCGACTCAGCAAAATCGTACAGCGATTAGTGATACCGCTTCAGGACGCAAAGAATTGGACTCGGCGATGTTGGCTCAGGTCAATCCAGATGTTTTTCAACATCGTGACTCGATGACAGGACGACAGATTGAGTATGAGATCGTATGGGAAAATGATAAATTTGTTCGTCGTCCGATTCCTTTGGTATTCGGCCAAGAAATGTTCCAAAATAAAAATCTGACATTTGCCCCTAATTACAATATGGCTACCCCTCCATCTTATGTATTGGGAGCTGGAGATGAAATTGTCGTTGAAGTTTGGGGCCCTTCAGAATTTGAGGTAAAACAGCGGATCTCTCCAGATGGAACGATCAATATTCAAGGTATTGGATTGATTAGCCTGAATGGTTTGACCATGGCAGAAGCTCAAAACAGAATTGCGAACAAAGTGAGCGGTGTTATGGGCGGTGCCAATGTCAAGGTGTCATTAGGCCAAATCCGAAGTATTAAAGTTAATATTGCTGGTGAAGTAATGGTTCCCGGAACCTATACATTACCTTCGTTGGCATCTGTTTTCAATGCAATCTATTCTGCAGGTGGAGTTAATCGGATCGGCTCTTTGCGTGCAATCAAAGTTTACCGCGATAGCAAAGAGATTGCTACACTCGATGTGTATGATTATTTGATCAATGGTAAGTATGAAACCAATATTCGCCTGGAAGATAACGATATGATCATTGTTCAGCCTTACGATAGCTACGTAACGGTAACAGGTAAAGTGAAACGTCCTCGTATCTATGAAATGAAGAAAGATGAAACGCTTGGTGATCTTTTCAAATACGCAGGCGGATTTACTGGGGACGCTTATAATGATAATGTCAATGTTAAACGTAAAACCGGTCGTCAATATAGTATATTGACGGTTGACAACCCTGATTTTGCGGCGTTCACAGTGGCTGATGGGGACAGTGTTATTGTGGATCGTATATTTGATGAATTCGCCAATCGGGTTGTAATTCGTGGTGCTGTTTGGCGTCCTGGTGACTATGAGTTGTCCGAACGCACAAATACACTGTCTAAATTGATCGCACGTGCAGAAGGTTTGAAAGGAAATGAGTTCGCGCATCGAGGACAGATCACTCGTCTGAAAAGTGATTATACTTACGAAATTATCCCTTTTGATGTTAGAGAGGCTGCAACGGGTGCACAAGATATTGAGTTGATGCGTGAGGATTCAATCTATATCCCAACTATCCTAGACTTGCGTGAAGCGTATACGATTACCATTGATGGAGAGGTGAATTATCCGGACACTTTGGAATATCGTGACGGAATGACTGTTGAGGATGCAATTTTGTTGGCAGGAGGTCTTAAGGAATCAGCATCATATGCGATGGTTGAGGTGGCTCGCCGTATTAAGGATCCAAAGTCAACATCATATACTGATAAGAGAGCGGATATTTACACATTCACCATAAATGAAAATTTGCAAATATCACCCGAGGCAGAACGTTTTGTATTGCATCCGTTTGATGTGGTTTATGTACGTCGTTCCCCAGGGTATAGTGCACAAGAACGTGTATCCATTTCGGGAGAGATACTTTTTGATGGTAATTATGTATTGGCTACAGCTGGCGAGCGCCTTTCGGATGTCATCAAAAAGGCTGGTGGTTTTACTCCTGAGGCTTATGTGAAGGGGGCGAGTGTGAAACGCCGTCTGACAGATGATGAACGCATTCAAGTTGAGTCGTTACTTAAAATGACCCGTGAGAGCCGTACAACATCAGGTCGTGACTCTGCAGCATTTGAAAATGTAGAAATTCCTGATTATTATCCGGTTGGCGTAGATGTTGTGGCTGCATTGAATAATCCGGGATGCAGCGAGGATATCGTTTTGCGTGACGGTGACCAGATTTTTGTGCCAAAATATAATGGAACGGTCAAAATTTCCGGAGCGGTCAATTATCCAAACTCTGTAGTATTTACGAAAAGTAAACTAAAAGAGTACATTTCTCAAGCTGGAGGTTATAAACAAGTGGCACGTCGTCGACCTTTCGTTATATATATGAATGGACAGGTTGCTTCGACACGTACCGGTTTCTTCTGTAAACGCTATCCGAAAATAGAACCTGGTTGCCAGGTTATCGTACCGCAAAAGATCATCAAAGAAGGTCGGGGTATGGCTGGTGTAATGAGCATGGTGACATCTACGGCTTCATTGGCAGCTGTCGTTGCTTCATTAGTTAATATTGCTAAGTAGCTCTATATTCTCGTTGAAAATTGGTCTGTAAGCCTGCACAGAGTGCAGGCTTTCTTTGTTTTTTTCAAAGATTATTCGTACTCTTGTACTTGATTTTGATTCGTCTATAATCATTTGTCTACATAAACGTTAAAGCAAGTATTATGGTTAATTACAAAGATCTTGGCCTTGTCAATACACGTGACATGTTTGCACGTGCTATTAAAGGTGGTTACGCTATCCCAGCGTTCAACTTCAATAATATGGAACAGCTGCAGGCTATTATCCAAGCTTGTGCTGAAACCAAATCTCCGGTAATCCTTCAGGTGTCAAAAGGTGCTCGTCAGTATGCCAACCAAACGTTGTTGCGCTATATGGCAGAAGGTGCTGTTGAGTATGCAAAAGAGCTCGGTTTGGCTCATCCCGAGATTGTATTGCACCTCGATCACGGTGATTCTTTTGAGCTCTGCAAGTCATGCATTGATATGGGATTCTCTTCAGTAATGATCGATGGTTCTCATCTGCCTTACGAAGAAAATGTTGCCTTGACGAAAAAGGTCGTTGACTATGCTCATCAGTTTGATGTAACTGTTGAAGGTGAACTTGGTGTTTTAGCTGGTGTAGAAGATGAGGTTAGTGCAGAGCACCACACTTACACCAATCCTGAAGAGGTTATTGATTTTGCTACTCGCACTGGTTGTGATTCATTGGCAATCTCGATTGGAACTTCTCATGGTGCATACAAGTTCAAACCGGAACAGTGCCATGTAGATCCTGCAACAGGTCGTTTGGTTCCTCCTCCTCTGGAATTTGCAGTTTTGGATGCAGTTATGGAGAAATTGCCAGGTTTCCCGATCGTATTGCACGGTTCTTCTTCAGTTCCTCAGGAAGAGGTTGACATCATCAATAAATATGGTGGAAAACTTGAGGCTGCCATCGGTATTCCTGAAGATCAATTGCGCAAAGCTGCAAAATCTGCGGTTTGCAAAATTAATATCGATTCAGACAGCCGTTTGGCTATGACTTCTGCAATTCGTAAGGTGTTTGCTGAAAAACCTGCAGAGTTTGACCCTCGTAAATATCTTGGTCCAGCTCGTGATAACATGAAGAAATTGTACGAGCACAAGATTATTAATGTGTTGGGTTCTGCTGGTAAATTGGCACAAGAATAACATTTGCTTTTCAATAAAAAGGGGGATACATTCCCCCTTTTTTTATTGAAAAACGATTATATATTATTTGAATTTGCCAACCATCCAAGGTGTAAACCTCATAATGAGAAATGATGCTAAATACATTAATGAAATATCTATTAAATAAATCAGAATCGGCATGATTATGTTCCCATTATATTCTAATCCGATTTTTTGCAGAAGTATGGTTATGCTTACAAGTACTCCAGAATTTAAATAGTAGAAAATTAAAGAGTTCTGTCCAATATACGATAACCATGTCATATTCTTGGGCAGCCGTTTTAATATGTTGATGATTATCGCAATTGCTAAAATTGATACAAGAACATAACACAGTGCATGTGATAAAACAACATGTCCCAAACGCATTTGATATATGCAGGCCTCAAATGTGTGTATATAACGATTAATTCCCATTAATAGTAAGTATGTGATTGCTAGGAATATGATAATGGGAATGGATAGTGGTTTGATTTGGGATTCGTATTTTTTGTATGTTAATCCAAGTGTCACGTAAAATAAACAAATCATACCTTCTCCTAAATACCAAGGAGTCTTATAGGGAATGAATTCAAATATTGTTAGTCCTATAAGTATGCTCACTAACGTGCATAACCATATCCATTTGAGTGATTTACTGATATTCAGAATAACATTGAGAAGTAATTTGGCAATGATTAAAGCTGCAATAAACCAGCTTGCATACCCTCCCAAAATGTTGATGAGAAACATTCTGAATGTGATATCTGTGTCATGTGCGATACTTTTCGGTAACCATATTATACTTGTAAATACAAAGTATGGTAATAGCAGTCTTTTAACAATGGAAATAAAATCCTTTTTTGCATTAAATTGGTTAAGATTGGTGAGATAACCGGAAATAAAAAAGAATAAGGTGAGAAAAAAAGGTTCGATCCAATCTAAAATGACTTTACCATCATTAACATAAATGGCCCATGTGTGAAAGAGTATAACACAGAGCATACATATCCCTTTACCATAATCTAACCACGCAATTCTTTCAGTTTTCATATGTGTCCCTTTAGTGTTGTTAACGATAGTGTTTCTATCTGCCGATGTCATTAAACTCTGTTGATTTAGGATGTATGTTGCCTATGAGAGACATGCAATGGTGATTATCAAATGTGTAAAAGTTAATAGGCATATATTCATTCATATTTTCAAGCGCATTGCACTTTCACTATTATTGTCTTTTGAGTTTTGCTAATGTTTCATTATTGATCTTTTGTCGTTGTGAATCAAAAAACCAGCCCCATTTATTAAAATAGCGCGACACATTCAACATATGAATTAAAAGCATTTTGTAGTTATGGTATGAGGCTGCTTCATGCTTATGTATAATAGAAACTTTGGGGTAAAATATTGTGCGATAAGCAGCATGAATACGACGCGATAAATCAATATCTTCGCCATACATGAAAAAGCGTTCATCAAATAATCCTTGACTGCGTAATGCGTCAGTCCGTAAAAACATAAAACACCCTGACAGAAATGGAACTTCCATTTCATGGTCATAATGAGTGAATCGCAGTTCAAATCTTTCTTGTCGTTTTTGTGTGATTTTTCTGGGTAAAAAACGTCTAATAATTAAGTCTATAGGTGAAGGGAGTAATTTGCAGAGATATTGTATTTCTCCGTTCGGATACAGAACTTTGGGCATTATTAATCCAATTTCGGCATGAGTGTTCATCTGTTGCTCTAATTCGTTAATTACCGTTGGATCAAAAATAATGTCAGGATTAAGGACAACATGATAAGTAGAACCATCCATTATAGCTTCGCGGATAGCGATGTTGTGTGCAGATCCATAGCCGATATTTTCACTGTGAATATATCTGATTTTTGAGGATTGCTGCTCTAATATGCGAAACGCGTCATTGCGTGAATTGTCTATGATATATAATTTTTCAATTGTACTTTTCAAAGCACAATGCAATATCGTATTTACCTCTTGAATGGCATTGTGGTAAAGAACAAGTGATGCGGTTATCATAACGGCTTGTACTAAATAGTTTATGATCGACTAATTTGTAATCCTGTGTTTGAAATGCTAAGATCGACGAAGCGTGCCCGGTTGTTAGGTGGATTAAGTGTGAGAATTTCCCGTATGCGGCGCGCAGCTGTTGGATCTTTTGCAATCATGTAAAGATATCCACCGCCTCCGGCTCCAGGTAGTTTGAATCCTAAAGTGTAATCTTGAATTTGGTTGATTATGTCCATAACCGCTGTTGGATTTGTGCCTGCATCCAGCATTTTGTTTTGTGTCCACGACTTACCTACCAAGCGTCCTAACTCTTCAAACTTCCCTGATTGTATTGTGTCGAATGTCTCCAGGGCATGTTGTTTCATTTGTGTCAACAAGTCTAGTTGTTCTGTTGAGTTAAGAAACATGTTACGCACAATCTCAGTTAAAATGTTTTTTGCTACACGTGTGATACCGGTATAATATAGTAAATGACACTCTTTATATAAGGGGTCAGAAAACAGATGGTTGGGAGACCATCTGATGGTGGGAATTTGGGGCAATTGAGAGGAGGTTTGTAATAACTTGACTCCATGAAAAATGCCGCCATATTGATCTTGCCATCCGCCCCCTGAGGTCAGTAATTGTTCCAAAATCAAAGTTTGTTGGCAAATATTATTTTTGTCCCATGACAAACCGCAGAAATCATTGATAGCTCCCAGTACAGTTGCCGCTAAAATGGAGCTTGTGCCTAATCCAGATCCTGCAGGAATTGCCGAAAGTAATGTAATTTCAAAACCGGCCCCAAAATCTTGTAACTGCTGTTGCAAAGAAGCGTATGATCTATAACTGAATTCAGGCAAGAATCCTGCTAATGCAACTGCCGCTTTGGGAATGGAAAAAGGTGAACCTATTTGATTAAATTGGCGTAACTCTTCCCATGTTTGTACTGTCTCGTTGTTCCCTAAATCAATGGAACGAAAAACTATCTTATAGTCTTTTGTCGGTTTGATGTAAACTTGAATCGGTGGTTGTCCGTTGAGTTCGATAGCAATGTTAACGACGCACCCTCCTTCAAAAAAGCAGTGTGGAGGGGTATCTGTCCACCCGCCAGCTATATCAATGCGCACTGGACTTCGACTCCAAACAATCTGATCAGGATATACAGTGAGACTTGGTGCCTTTTTTTGTTTGAAATTGGTCTCAATTATGGTTTGACTTAGTAAATTAAAGCCTTTCTTTTCATAGTGTTCCGCAACCTTTATTTCGCGTTGCTTTAGCACATAAGCACGAAACATACAATCCTGCATTCGCATTAATGAGGTTTCGTGTTCAGATAATTCTTTGGGTAATGGAAGGTTATTTTGAATAAATTTTTGACCAAGATCTTTTAAATTCAGCTGATAAAATACACTTTTTTTGTAATTACTAGCTAATGTGTTTAGATTCAAAGAGAGAAATTGTGTCCGCTGTTTGCACAAACGAAGTAAATTGGCTTGATCGGAGAGCATATCTGCCGATAATCGTTCGTGTGATAACCAGAGCAATCTTCCCTCTGAACAGGGATTCAGTCCAATCATGAATTGAAGAACCTTCTCTACCTCTTCAATACTGTTACAAACAGGAAATATTCTGGCAGATTGAATATCTGTTCCTTTACTGCCACATTCAGTTATGTCGATATTATGGGTTTGGCACCAAATGTTGAAACTACGTTGCATCCAGGTGGTGGATGGAGAATAAATGTCTCCTTTAAATGTGTCGAAAAAACCATATGGACGCACAGCAAACTGTGTTTCACCAATAGGAACGATGTCGATACATATTTCTGGAGCTAAAGAAATGTCCCAATTATTTTTTGGAATTCCAGTTAATATATGATGATTAGTCAACTGCCAGTGATCCCCGATACATGAGTTTTCAATCCAAACTTGAGCATTTTGCGATGTAAATTGAATCCCTAAATGTGAGTTTTGCGTAAAAATGGCCGGATGAACTTTAACTTTTCTTTGAATAATATCTCGTTGATCAGTGATTAAGTTTTGTAAAGCTAGCGTTGACGAAATTAGTTCTTTACTTGTTCCGTAATGATAAAATTCGCCTCCTTCTAAAGGTATAATTGCTACTGTTAGCTTGTTAATTTCAGGGTCAATTTGAGTCGGTTGATTGCCTAAAGCCAATCCGAAGTCGCTATATAAATCATAATATCCAATCTGATTATTCGGTCCATTGTGTGATTTGTGCATTAACACATCGATGGCGCGATCGCTTAATAGCCAAATTCCAATATCAATCAGGAATAGGTGACTCTCTATTAACTTGTCCAATGTTGCTACAGAAGGTTTCTGTAACATGTATTTAAGTTCGTTCGGGTTGGTTCGGCTTGATACAAATACGCCGTGATTGGTTGCCAAAGATGGTTCTCCCCATAGCCCATAACATACTACATCGACATCGGGAATAGCTGCTATGGGTGCTGTCGAACGAATATAAACATCACCGCTGGCGATTAAGGTATTGATGTTTTTAGGCGTATTGCTGATTATACGTGTCAACAATGGAAGCTGTAAATCAAGAAGAGTCTGATCTATACGTTGCCCCCGTGCCCAACGAAATACAGGTATAGGAGTAAGAACTTTACCTGAAGGTGCATAGGACGGTAGACGTCTGCTTTGTCCTCCGGCATGGATGATGATATGTTTATTTGCGGATAACCATTCTTGAAAATTATGATCCTCAGGCGCGTTACTGTGAGTCGATTTTGTGTCATGCTGAAAGCTGTTTTCAAGTAGCCATGTCGTTCCGCCGCCTGATCCGATCTTGCAGCCTATCGGATCTGATGCACAAAACCATTCTTGAGGATCTTTGTGGGTAATTTCGTGAAAATACTTCACCAAATTTGCTGGTATGGAGAGTAATTTCTGAATCATTGTGTATTTGTCTTATTGGATTAATGTATATATCAGTGCCGAATATGCATTGCTTTTATTACGCATCTTCGGGCATATTTGATGAGAGAAAATGTTATGCCTGCAATGAATGTTGCAAATGAAATGTAACCGAATTGATATGCTGATCTGATGGTGAATAATTCTCCTAATTCCATTTTTGTTAAATTTCCTGATAAGCCATTGTCTCCCCATCTTGCCTTATTGGTAATAGGTTCTGCAACTTTTTTATTTAAAAGTACTGCTTGGCCATGAAATACGATATTGTTGAAAAAATATAATTCTTCTGAATGTCTTAATTTCGAATTAAATAATCCTGTTTTTTTTAAAATAGCAGCTCGTAAAATTACTGTTGGAGGTGAAAAGTAATTTTTAAATATTTGGTCTTGTATGGTAATGCGATTTTCAATCGAAATGCGTTTGAGCTTGCCCATGTTGTCGTTTCCATAAATGGCTCCTGCCAAAACGATTTCAGGATGATCGAGCATATATTGCATCTGAAATTGAATTTTCCCTGGCAACCATCTGTCATCTGAATCATTAAATAAAATAAATGTGCCTTTTGCATGATTGATGCCATTGTTTCTAGCGCATGATGCTCCTTGATTTACTTGGCGAATTAGATGAATGGGGAGATTAGGGTTTTCATCTATGTATTGTTGTACAAGCTGATATGATTGGTCGGTTGAGCCATCATCTATGATTATAATTTCATACCGATATGGGTTGCATCTGCAATCTGCAACAACTGAGCTGATAGCTTCAATTATTGTGTTTGCAGCATTATACATGGGGATAATAACGGAAAAATCGATCATATGGTTGAAAGGTTGTTAGTGTTTTGATTTGACAGGTTTTATAAAAATCAGATGGATGTAGAACCAAAGAATTATGTATATTGCAATAGTAATTTTCAGTAAGCTTGTATTCGCAATTTCCAATGTAAATTGGTAGGGAAGTATTTTGGCTACAGGTTTGGATAGTAAAGTAAAATATATGAAACAAAATCCATATATAATGCAAAATGTTTTAATGATTAAAGAGTTTTTTGCACTGTATGCTTTGCATAGCATAGGTATAAAAATAATTTGTGAGATTAGAAAGTAGTAGTTTATTCGAATTCCTAAAGCTGTGTTGGGAAATAATACCCCGAGATATATTGATATCAATGTTAAATTGGTAAATACTTTTTGGATATTATCGGTTGTTAATTTATCGTATACAGGAATCAGTAGTGAAAACAGTATAAGCGGAAACAATATTCTTAAGTAAGAAAGTAAATTGCTGTTACTTTGTGCGTATTCGCTACCTTGATAAACATTGTAGGCGGGGATATAGGAGGCTACTTTATCAATAATCGTACTGGC
>ENA-OVGB01000754-OVGB01000754.1-human-gut-metagenome-genome-assembly--contig:-NODE-754-length-34769-cov-12.283027_pt1 | contig 34769 bp, 35 predicted proteins | sample MGYA00237767_ERZ505413 | MGnify/ENA primary metagenome ERZ505413 (study PRJEB26158, sample SAMN06016410) | human gut metagenome | biome: human gut; feature: ankylosing spondylitis patient; material...
CCTCCTTCCATTTTACCCTGCTGGTCCCCCTCTTCCCCCGAAGAGATTTGTTCGAATTCCGGATCGTTCGATGCATTGGGGTCTGTCGGAGGGTTGTTGGAATCGTCGTTATTATCTTTCTTGCCGAACAATTTGCCGAACGTATCATTATTAAAGGTATAAGAGAAACTCGTACCGGTCTGGCGCAAACGGCCTAATCCTTTACCGGCCTGCCAACGCGGAATATCCAACCGGCGAACGGTCTTCGTCGCTTCATCGTAGCCATAGGTATAGGTATCGAACGTACCGTTCAGGTTCAATGTATAGCTCTTCGAAAACTTGAGACGCAAGCCTACACTCAAGTCACTCCACTTGAACGAATCGGCCGCCATATTATAACTCATCCCCAACGACAACTTATCGATCAGACTGATCTTACGCTCTCCTGTCGAATCGCGATCCGACTTGATCTTCATTTCGAGATTGTTATCTAACTGAAAACTCACGCTCCCCGACTTCCCGTTAGGGGCCGTCCCAAACATACCGCCTTCAAACGGCGAATAAGAGATCTGCTGCGTCTGTCCATATTGATCTTCATACATAAGATCTTTCCAGAAACCATATTTGGAAGCTCCAAAATCAGGCGTATAGCTCAACGTTACCGAAGGTTCGAAACGATGACGAATCATCTTGATCTTGTCACCCAAAAACGGCAACGGTTTATAGAAACCATATAGCGTGGTGGAAGCTGAAACGGATGTGCTGTAATCGAATACGCGGTAGAAACCATAAGTCGTATCACGCGCAACCACCTGCTTCTTCTGCATGTCGTATGCTTTTTCCACCTTATTGGTGTACCAACGTTCGGTATAATTGAACGACGGCGAGATATTCAAATACTTGAACAAAGAGAAAGTAGCACTCACCGGAATCTGGTGCTGCATGGCATTCCGCCAATCCTTCACCAAGCTCGACTTGAACAATTTGTCTTCTTTCGTATCGATACTATTACGCAGGTAACCGTTGTAACTCATGGAAATCTTCTCATACCAACGTTCTTTTCCGACCGCATTCTTCCGCTTGAACGGGAAGATACGGCTCATCGTAATTGTAATATCAGGCAATGTCAGCGAGATCGTCGAGTCTTTCGAACGCTGGTTCACATTCATGGTAGCCGAAATACTGAACGGATTATTCGGGAAACGCTGTGTTATACTGATACTGGACCCTTTGGTATTCTGGTTCGCATCCGCAAACCCTTGCGAGCCAGGATAGAAGCTGTTCAGGTTATTACGGTCATAACTGCTGGTCGCAAAGTTCACACTCGCCGAGAAAGTCCGGTACGGATTTGCCTTCGGGTCCTGCGAGTGTGTCCAGTTCAGCTTGAAGTCCTTAGACAAGCTATAATCGGGAAGCCCCTTGTCGCCCAAACGGGTAACCAGATAGGAGGCATTGAAACTGCCCGAAAACTTATACCGTTTCCGATAAGAAGAACGAGCCGACAGTCCCCAGGAACCTTTCGTATAGATTTCACCGGTCAAGGCCAGGTCCATATAATCGCTCAACGCAAAATAATACCCGCCGTCGCGCAGATAGAAACCACGCGAACTTTCATCCCCGAAAGTGGGCATGATAATGCCCGAAGAATAAGAACTCGAAAACGGGAAGAAACAGAATGGCAGACCGATCGGATAAAGCGGGACGTCCTCAAACACCAGATAGACGGGACCCGTCACGATATTTTTCTTCGGGCGGACTTTCGCCTTCGTCATCTGGATATAGAAATGGGGGTGATCATGCTCGTCGCAAGTCGTATACCGTCCCCCCTTCATATTCAGGACATCGTTGTCCATCTTTTTGGTACGTCCGGCCGTCACATAACCTTCGCCTTGTTGCGTGATCACATCTGTGATATATCCTTTTTTCGTACCGAAATTATAGCGCATCGTCTTGGATTCATACTGTTGGTCGCCATCTTTGAAAAGAGGATAGCCGAATTCCTCCCCGATCGAGTCGAGGCCGAAAGTGGCATACACCAGGCTACTGTCCATATTCATCTCGATTTTCTCGGACTGAAGTTCGATTTGTTGATATTTCACATCGCTTTCCCCAAACAGATAAGCCCAGTTCGCTCCCGTCATGATGATGGAGTCTTTCGCCTGGTAAGAAACCGGAGCGTCCAGCCCTGTCTGCTTCTTCGGTACACTGTCTAACGCAAGCACACTATCCTGTCCGGCAGATACGACCGTATCGCCCACAACGGCCATCACGGTATCGGTCGGGGCTATAAGTTCCTGCGCCTCAGTCATCATGTTTCCAGTGAGGAAAAGCAACAAAATAATCAGGCATTTGTATTTCAAAAACATTCCGTCGTTATTTGCAGTGTGTTACAGCGGGCAAATGTATAACAATTTAGCGAGCCAATCCCTTTTTATTCCCCTAAAAAGAGTTTACACCAGTTATCAAACCGTTCGACAGTTTCGTTTCCATACTTCGAAAGGCCCTGTTTTACCTTTTCGACAGATTTTTCTTTGTCCAGTTTCGTTTTGCTGTAAAACTTGTCGGCGTAGCAAATCAGTTGTTCTTCCAAGGTTTCCGGCATAAAGTCCCGGTGCGGAAGAGGCAAACCTCGTTCTTCAATCATTGCCAGCGTAATACCTGTTCCCGTATGCCGTTCGCACACGCGGGCATGGCGGGGATAACCTTCCGCCCGCATCAATTCGGCCCCCAGATAACCGTGGCAAATATATTCCGCATCTCCATGGCAATCGATATCGGGAGCATTACAACGGAAAATACCGATATCGTGCAGCATAGCTGCCTCTTCTACAAAGGTAAGGTCAAGATTCATCTCCGGATGCATCCGGGCTATAGCCAAAGCTTTATCTGCCACACTTCTACTATGAATAACCAAAATCCGGTACGCCTCCGAACCTACCGGATAATATTTGGCAATAATATCTAAAGGGTTCATAACAATCAATCGCTTTATTGAGAGACAAAGATACGCAATAAACAAAAAGAATCGTTACTTTTGCAGAAACAAATAGTAAGGAATGAGTCTATGAGAACAGTTATCAGGTATGCCTTCTGGCTGTTAAGCCTGTTCTTAATGTCTGAAATCCAGGCCGTCACTCCACAGAAAGCCCCTCTAAAATTGGGAGCCGAACGTATGGACGTCGTTACCCGTCTGTTGAAAGACAAACAGGTCGGATTAGTAGTGAACCAAACCTCCATCCTCGAAAAGCAGCAGAAGCATTTGCTGGACGCCTTGTTGGAAGAGGGTATCAACATAAAGAAAGTGTTCGCCCCTGAACACGGTTTCCGCGGGACGGCCGATGCGGGAGCCGAGATCAAAGACAGCCGTGACGTAAAAACAGGAGTCCCCATCATATCCCTATACGGAAAGAACAAGAAGCCGACAGCCGAGCAGTTGGCCGGCTTGGACGTGGTCGTGTTCGACATTCAGGATGTCGGAGTCCGCTTTTATACTTACATCAGCACCATGCATTATGTGATGGAAGCCTGTGCCGAAAACGATGTCGAATTTATCGTCCTGGATCGCCCTAACCCGAACGACTTCGTTGACGGTCCTGTCCGCCAGAAAGGATTCGAATCCTTTGTCGGCGTTGACCCATTACCCATACTGCACGGTCTGACGGTTGGCGAACTGGCATGGATGATCAACAAGGAAGGTTGGCTGAAAAGTACACCCGACACCTGTAAACTACATATCGTCAAGATGGAAAACTGGCGTCACGGAGATCCGTACTGGTTGCCGGTAAAGCCCTCTCCCAACCTGCCGAACGACCAGTCGATCCGTCTCTACCCTTCACTCTGTTTCTTCGAAGGGACCAATATCAGTGTCGGTCGCGGGACCTATTATCCATTCCAGATATTGGGAGCACCCGATGCCAGATACGGAGATTTCACCTTTACGCCCACCTCCTTGCCAGGTTTCGACACGAAACCGTTGCATAAGGACAAGGAATGCTACGGCACGGACTTGAGAGAATATCCCTTTACCGGGGGATTGACGCTGAAATTCCTCCTTGATTTCTATAATAAAGCAGGCAACGACCAAGCTTTTTTCTTCACCCGCCCACAATGGTTCGACCTGCTTGCCGGGACAAAAGAATTACGTTTCCAGATTGTCCGCGGCTTAAAGGAGAACGAAATACGCGCAAGTTGGCAACCGGCATTAAATAAATATAAGAAAATCAGAAAGAAGTACTTGTTATATCCCGATTATCGTTAACTTTGAACGGTTTTTTAAAACATACGGGTACAATTGATAAGTGCTTCTTCCTTGAAAATACATATATACATAGCGATGTTGATATTGGCCCTTTGTTTTCCGCGTGAAGCAAAGGGTTCCTCCGATAAAAAAGGGAAGGAACTGTTTAATGTCCTTGTCATACAGTCATACAATCAAAGCCTGAGTGCCTACTCCAAGTTCGACAAGCTGCTGCACGAGGAACTGGAGGAAGAGCAAATATACTCTTCCATCCACACATTCTACCTGGACTGCGAACGCTATAATGCCACAGACGAAGAAGCCCGGATGTACTCCTTTCTCGACACTTTAAGTTTCAAACCGGACATCATCATTTCCAATGACGATCAGGCTACCTATACTTTAATGGCCTGCAACCATCCGCTCGGCAAGACGATTCCGGTTGTCTTTTCAGGTGTCAACTTTCCCAACTGGGAACTATTGGAACAGCATCCCAACTTCACGGGTTATTGGGACAAGCCTGAATATCTGAAAAACATACAACTGATCGAAAAACTATACGGAAGATCAAAAATACTGATCTTCAAAACGAAAGAATTCATCGGCAGAAAAGCGTTCGAAACGTTGATGGACAATATCCAGGGACATGGAATAGCTGTTTACGAAGGATTGTATCAAACAAGGCCCCAAACGACTTCCACGGAAATCCAGCCCGGCAAAGAAGGCGCTTCTGCCTTATATACGACCTCGACAGCCAACCTGACCGCCCGCCAGCTTCTTTGGGTATTTGAAGACAAGCCTTACACCGCCTGCATACAAATCATTCTCGACTTCAATGTCCTGACCGTCGGACGCCTGGCCAATGTGCCGAACTTCACAGTCATTAACAACGGGTTCAACGACAACAGAGGGATCACCGGTGGCTATTTCACTACCTTGCAAATCCAGGCTGATTGTGTTGCCCAAACAGCTGCCCGCATCCTGAAAGGCACTTCTCCAAATGACATTCCTATCGTAGAAAGCCCCAAAACATTTGCTTTCGACTGGAAAGAGATGCAACGTTTCAACATACGGTTGAGCGATCTACCACAGGGAAGCATCATCTATAACATGCCACTGGAAGTCCGTTACCTAAACTATATTATTGCAGGCGGAATCCTGCTCGTCATAGCAATCGTCTATATCATCCTTCACCTCATTTACATGTACTACCGCGAAAGCGAACGGAAAAGGCAGGTGCAACTCCGGTTGATCGAAGAGAAAGAGCGAGCCGAAGAAGCCAATAAGATGAAATCGGCATTCCTCGCCAACATGAGCCATGAGATACGCACACCGTTAAATGCGATAGTCGGTTTCACCAACCTATTACAAGACGAAAAGGAATTGACCGATGAAGAAAAAGACCTTTTCCGCAATACGATCAACAAAAACAGTAATCTGCTGCTGAAACTGATTAATGATATCCTGGAACTCTCGCGCATCGAGTCGGGACGGATGTCTTTCGCTTTCGACGATTGCTCTCTAAACGAGCTGTTAGAAGAGATCTACCAGACACATCACCTGCTTATGCCTTCGAATATCCGTTTCCTGAAAGAATTCCAAGAAACGGAACTTATCATTCATGTAGACCGTTTCCGGTTCACGCAAGTGATTACGAATTTCATCAACAATGCCGTCAAGTTCACCACTAAAGGGCACATCCTGTTAGGAGCTGTCTATAAGAAGGAGGAGAAAGAAGTTCATGTCTTTGTCGAAGATACAGGAAAAGGTATGTCGGAAGAGGCCCAGAAGAAAGTGTTCGAACGTTTCTTCAAGGTGGACGAATTTGCACAAGGTACCGGACTGGGCCTATCGATCTGTCAAACCATCGCCGAGCGCCTGGAGGGGCGAATCACCCTTTCTTCCCAGGAAGGAAAAGGCAGCCGCTTCACCCTGATCATCCCTTGCAGGCCGAAATAAAAAAGGCGGCCCGTCACAACCGGAACCGCCTTCCAAACATTTCACAATGAAAGTCACTTCTTTTCAATTACCATCAATTTGGTATTGTCCGTGCCATATAAAGCGATTTTATTGACCGGTTTCACCTCACCTACTGCATCAAAGCGAACGACTTTATCCAAAGCCTGCAACAATTCACGCTCACCACTCATATCCGGACAAGCCATACGCGTTGTCGCAACCTGCGGGAATTTAATGATATTCTTGCGGGAATCGCTGTATTCGATCTGCCCCATCATCCGATTGCATCCAGCTCTTCCGGAAAGGGAATGGCGAGCCACGTCGAACTCGATGACTTGATTCGTCTCGGCAGGATTCAACACCTTGCCGTTCAATTCGACAATATTCCAACTACCATCCAGGTCGGAGAAAGTCGCTTCCACACCTTTTTTCGCCTTACAAGAAGCAAAGATACCGATACTCAACGCTGCAAGACAAAGATACATGTACTTCTTCATTTCTATCCAATTAGTTTTTTGACAAAACCATCAACACGTTACCGTCAGCATCGACCAGCAACATTTCATTTTCGGACTGGCCGGCCTTCACACCTTTCACGTTTCCCATAGCTTTCAAGATCGCATCTTCGGTCTCCATATCCGGACAAGCCATCATGGTAGTGGCCGCGGGGTTGATCGTGATGGAAGAAATATCCTGATCGTCCAGCACGACAGTCGAATTAAAGATATTACATCCGGCATTACCGTGAACTTTATTATCTTTCATATCAAACTCCATATTGGGCAAACCTTCTTTCAGTATTTTTTCTTCCAACGCTTTCATAACTTCCGCAACCTCACTCGTTGTTCGTACCGCCTTTTTTACGGAGATTCCGCAAAAAAGAAAAAAGGCGAGGAATCACCAACTCCTTCGCCAATATCGCTTTTCCTTCCGCCCACCTCATCTTACCGGTAAGAATAAGAAAAAATGTTATTATACACCGGATTATTTGATAAAAATAAATAATTCGTCTGGTGATATTTATTATGTCTTGGATGCTAAATTAAGTCAAAAACATCAAGTTATAAAACATCAACTTCAAGAGCTAATTTATAAGTATTTATTTTCTTTATCTTCGTTTGATCAAAATGATTCAATTATGGGATTGTTAATTTTATGTGGAAAATTTGATGATGGATTTTCTACAAATATAAGGGATATTTCGGAAGAAATTGGCATAGATACAATACCTTTTGTGAAATTTATCGATTTTGGAGTGAATTGTTATAATGAAACAGATATTTTATCATTAACTGGTAGCCAATGATTGTGTGCAGTTTGTCATTATAGTGTTCTGTCAAAGCATTGAGAAAAGCCTTCTTTTCTTCCTCAAAGCTTGTGCTTCTGCCATATGCAAATATTATTACATCTGCATTGTCACATTCTCTCATTACAAAAGAAGTGTTTGTTTTGTCTGTTTTAGGCAAAGGGTTGTCGATTGATGAGAAGAGGTTGATTATTGAAACAGAGCCGAAATCATTTTTTCTGCTCCGTTTATGACAAGCATTTTTGTCCGGTCAAAAATCAATTCATCGGCAGATGAGGGATAGGTCATTATTATTACAAGCTCCGTGACCGTGATTCGAGCTTTGAATGACAGCTTATACCGAAGCGGCAAAAGGATGTATCCGAGATTGAAGAAAAAGGCTTTGACCTTTTACAGTCAAAGCCTCATACTGCCATGGCAATGTCTTGGGTTTATTAAGTTTTATCATACTGTCTTATAAAACCTCGGCATATTCCGTGGCAGTATTTTTGTTTAAATTTCGTTTGGATTTTTACTTTATCATTTTTAAAAATTCCTGTTTTGTCAAAAGCTTTGCAAAGCCGTAGTCACGACATATTTTTTGGCAAATCCTTTTTGTTTCATCGTCCATACCGCAGTCAAGGCAAATTACACAGTCATTTCTTCCTCTGCTTATCCATTTTACCTTTGCGGCAGCACTTCGCAAAATATATTCGGCATTTTCACATTTTCCGCTGACGGGAGCAACAAACATAACGGTATTATTTTTTCTGTTACGAAAGAGAAAAAATGTTAATTCACGGACAAATGCACAAATTCCGATTACGGCAAAAACAACAAGAAAAACAGCCGATACAACATTCATGTAATTCACCTCAATACATTTTATTGCAGATGTTTCAAAGTGTGCGGTATAAATCCGCAAAATGCAGAAACAATATAAAAAGCGGCTAATCCGCAAAAATGAATGAGGAGAATGAATACTATGGAAAACAATGCATATTGTAACCAAAGCATTATGTGCTCGGTAACAAACTGTAAGCATCACAACAGCACAAAGGACTACTGTTCGCTTGAAGCAATCAAGGTCGGAACTCACGAGGCAAATCCGACTGTTTGTCAGTGTACGGACTGCCAGAGCTTTGAAGCAAAGTGCAGCTGCAAGTAATTTGATTTGAAGCTTACACCCTCAGCCCCTCGGACTGGGGGTGTTTTGGCTTTAAAAGGGGATGAATTTGTGGAGATTTTTTCATCGGTGATTTTTCAGATTGCGGTTTTGTTTTCGTTTATATTTATTGGTTTTACAATCCGACAGGGCGGATTTTTGCCGGAAAATTCAGCCGAAATTTTTTCAAAGCTTGAGAACAGAATTCTTATGCCAGCCGTTGTAATTAACACATTCCGCACCAATTGTACAGTAAAAAACATAAGCGAAAAATGGGTGTTCATTGCCTACAGCACGGGGGTTCTGCTGTTTTGCATTGCAACGGGATTTGTTGCGTCAAGGTTTCTTGGTAAGACTGAATATCTTAAAAAGGTGTACCGCTATTCAATTTCCGTTTCAAATTTCGGATTTGTCGGAACTGCAATGGTGTCGGGAATATACGGCGCAGAAAGCATGGAGCTTTTCGATTATCTCATGTTCACCTTACCGCTTAATCTGTTTACTTATTCAATAGGAATTGCGTGGCTTGTGCCGAACGGACACGGCAAATTTTCAATGAAAAATTTTGTTAATCCGATTTTTGTTTCAATTTTTATCGGAGCAATTCTCGGTTTATTGCCGATTCCGAAATTCAGACTTGTCACAACAATAATCAATTCAACCGCCGCCTGTATGTCTCCGATTGCAATGATTCTGACAGGTTTTGTAATAGGCGGCTACAGCTTTGCAAATCTATTCGGCAAATGGCAGACCTATGTTGTTGCAGGAATCCGCCTTGTGTTTCTGCCAACGGTTTCGGTTCTGATATTAAAGCTGTTTAATGCACCGCAGGAGGCAGTTGTTGCAACACTTTGCGCAAATGCAATGCCACTTGGACTTAACACGGTAATCATTCCGTCAGCCTACGGAAAAAGTCCCGATGACGGTGCAAGTATTGCGCTTGTGTCACAGCTTACGGCAGTTTTTACAATACCGATTTTGTTCTATATTCTGCTTTAACCCTTGATTAATTCCCACTCCATTGGTACAATATAGGTATAAAAATTTTGGAGGTTTGATTATGGAATTATCTGAGGCCTTAAATAACAGAAAAAGCACAAGACATTATATAGATAAAAAAGTTGACAAAAGCCTGCTTGATGAAATGCTGTCGGCGGCAAATCTTGCTCCGTCGTGGAAGAACTCGCAGACGCCGCGCTTTTATGTTGCAACAGGCGAGAAAAGTAAGAATGCCGTAAGAGAGGCACTCCCTGAATTTAACAGAAAAAATTCAGAAAATGCGTCTGCATATATCGTGACAACAGTTGTTCTCAACCGTTCGGGTTTTGACAAAGACGGTACTGCCGTGACTGAAATCGGCAACGGCTGGGGATATTACGATCTCGGCCTTAACAATATGGCACTTTTGCTAAAGGCAACCGAACTCGGCATTTCAACCCTTGTTATGGGTATCCGTGACGGCGAAAAGCTCAGAAAAGAATTTGACATTCCCGAAACAGAGGCTGTTGTCAGCGTTATAGCAGTTGGTTACACTGATTTCGAAATCGTAAGACCAAAGAGAAAATCTGTTGAGGATTTTGCAAAATTTTATGAGGACTGAGAGGTTTACATAATGAGTGAATTTATCGAAAAACTGAAATCAAGAAGAAGCGTTCGCAGCTTTAAGTCTGAAATGCCGCCAAAGGAAGTTATTGACGAAATCATTCCCGCAGGTCTGTATGCACCGTCAGGAATGAACAGACAGCCGGTTATTATCGTTGCCGTTACAAACAAAGAAATGCGTGACAAGCTTTCAAGAATGAATGCCGAAATTATGGGAAAAGATGTTGATCCGTTCTATAACGCTCCCGTTGTTCTGATTGTGCTTGCCGATAAAGCAGCTCCTACATATTTGTATGACGGTACTCTTGTAATGGAAAATCTTATGCTTGCCGCCCATGATGAGGGACTTGGAAGCTGTTGGATTCACCGTGCAAAGGAAGAATTTGAAAGCAAAGAGGGCAAAGAAATTCTCGAATCACTCGGTATTGAGGGTGACTATGAGGGTATCGGTCACTGCGTTATCGGTTATGTGAACGGTGAATATCCCAAAACTTCACCGAGAAGAGAAAACCGTGTTTTCTATGTTGAATGAGGGAATTTGTTTTTGAAAGGATTGAACAAGGTTGACTTTGCAACAGTTGAAATATGTTGTCACCGTTGCCCGCACAGGCTCAATGAGTGAAGCGTCAAAAGAACTTTTTATTTCCCAACCGGGACTTACAACATCAATCCGTGAGTTGGAAACGGAAATGGGCATAAAGATTTTTACACGCACAAACAAGGGCGTTGTAACTTCAAACGAGGGTGAAAGATTTCTCGGCTATGCACGACAGGTTCTTGAACAGGCAAGCCTGCTTGAGGGAGTTTATAAGTCGGGAACAAAGATAAAGCAGCAGTTCTGCGTTTCAACCCAGCATTACTCGTTTGCAGTCAATGCATTTGTTGATCTTATCCGACGGTTTGCAGGCGATGAGTACGATTTTTCACTTCGTGAAACCGAAACCTACGAAATTATTGACGATGTTGCAAAGATGAAAAGCGAAATCGGCATTTTATATCTCAACAGCTTTAACAAAGATGCGCTGATGAAAATTATAAAATCAAAGTCGCTGACATTTACCGAGCTTTTTACGGCAAAGCCTCATGTGTTTGTATCAACCGACCATCCGCTTGCAGACAAAAAATCCGTTACAATGGAGGAGCTTGCCGATTATCCGTATCTCTCGTTTGAACAGGGGGAACATAATTCTTTCTATTATTCGGAAGAAATTTTCAGCACGGTCGGGCGTACAAAAAATATCAGAGTGACCGACAGGGCAACCCTGTTCAACCTTTTAATCGGACTCAACGGCTACACAGTTTGCAGCGGTGTAATCGACAATGAGCTTAACGGTGATAATATAACCGCAATCCCCCTTGATGAAGAGGGCAATATGAAAATCGGTTATATCGAAAATAAAAAGATTCTGCACAGTAACCTTGCCGAGGCATATATTGAGGCTTTAAAGAAACATATTTGATATAAGAAAAACTAATAGCAAACGGCTGATAACAAGTATTTTACAAGTCTGTGAATTCATAATATAATTAACTCATCAAATTTCCACGGAGGTATTTAAGATGAGTAAACAGCACACACCATTTAGATTTGAAACAGTAGGCAGCTTTTTAAGACCCGATTATCTTAAAAAAGCAAGACTTGATTTTGAAAACGGTAAAATCACAAAAGAAGAGCTTACCGCAGTTGAGGACAAGGCTATTCTTGACCTTGTTGCAAAACAGAAAAAAGCCGGTATAAAAGCGATTACCGACGGTGAATTCCGCAGAGCAACATGGCATCTTGACTTCATGTGGGGATTTAACGGAGTTGAACACAAAAAAACTGAAAACGGTGTTACATTCCACGGCGAACAGGCTTTGATTGACGATACATGGCTTTCCGGCAAAATCTCGGTTGACAGTCATCCGTTTGTTGAACATTACAAATTTGTAAAGGCTCTTGAGGATGAAAACACAGTAGCAAAGCAGACAATTCCTGCTCCCGCACAGTTTTTCCAGCAGTTCATCATTCCTGCAAATATTGAAACGACAAGGAAGTTCTATTCGACAGATGAAGAACTTATCAACGATATTGCAAACGGATACAAAAAGGTAATCAAAGATCTTTACGATGCAGGTTGCAGAAATATCCAGTTTGACGACTGCACATGGGGCGTTCTTGTTGCGGAGGGTAGCGTAAACCGCTATGGCGAGGATGCAGATTTCAAGAGTATCAGTGAGAAACTTCTCAAGGTAAACAACCTTGCAATTGAGGGTAAGCCCGATGACCTCGTAATCAATACTCATGTTTGCAGAGGTAACTATCATTCTGCATACTTCAGCAGCGGTGCATATGATCCTGTTGCAGAGAAACTTTTCGGTGAAGAAAATGTCAACGCTTATTATCTTGAGTTTGACGATGAGCGTTCAGGCGGTTTTGAACCGTTAAAATATGTGAGCGGTGACAAAAAGGTTGTTCTAGGTCTTATCACAACAAAGTCACCTGTTCTTGAGGATAAGCAGACTGTAATCAATCGTATTTATGAGGCGGCAAAGTATATTCCGCTTGACAGATTGTATCTCAGTCCGCAGTGCGGTTTTGCATCATGCGAAATCGGTAATAAGCTTACCGAGGAAGAGCAGTGGGCAAAGCTTGCTCTTGTAAAAGAAATTGCAGAAGAAGTTTGGAAGTAACTATATATAAAAAAGCCGACACTTTTCGGAGTGTCGGCTTTTTATCTGCCATAAATCAGTCCTTGCGTTTTGAACTGAATTTGTATGATATAAGGTTGAGGACAAGGAAAAGTAAGATTGCACCGATTGAGTACATCATCATAAATGTAAAATCCACTTCGTTTCCGAAAAGGTTGAGGTTGGTTGCAAACGCTTTTTCTGCCTCTGCGGCAAACATTCCGTGGTCTGCTCCTGCGAGTGAGGTCGAAATATCGTTAATGCATGGGCTGACAAGTACATTTCTTATCATAGCCGCAATGTGTGAGCCGGGGATAAGATTTACAAATGTCTGAACTCCGTCCGAAAATTGGCTGACGGGAATGTATGCGCCGATTACAAAACCGATTGCAACCGAAATAAGTGTGTTGAATGCGGCATAGGTTGAATTCTTTTTGAAGAATGACGCAACAAACATAAGAATAAGTACAGCCGAAACAGAGCCTAAAATCACAAGTCCGTATAATTTTAAAAGCTCTGTAAATTCGGGAAAGCTTGAACCCGATATGCACGAAAATGCGATGCCTGCCGTCAGCAAAATTGCGCTGATTACAATTGTGTTTACAACCGCACCCGAAAAGTAGGAGAGAACAACCGTACTGCCCTTTACGGAAGAAGCATTGTAGTCGTAGTCAATCTTGTTCTGCTTGTCGGAAATCATTACCGAAAGCGAGTTCATTGCAACCGTAACAACAGATGTTCCGATAACGCCCGATACAAGCCATGAATTTACAAGTGCGTTAATCAAATTGTCCTCTGTTTTGATGTTGAAGCCGTCAAGCATTGAAGCCATTGAATCGACATAATTCTGCTTGAGAAATAAAAGATACAATCCGAGTATGATAATCTGCGTCATCATTGAGAAGATAATTGCGGTTTTGTCCTTTAAATATACCTTTATATTTCGTTTTGTCATACCCTTGTATGAGCAAAGTGTTCTTTGAAATTTCATATCAGTCACCTAGCCTTTTACCCGTTACGGTCAGAAACACATCGTCCATATTGCCTTTGATAATCTCAAAATCGACAATTTCAGTATGTTTGTTTGTGATTTCAAGAGCCTGTCTGCTGTTTTTGATTTTGATTTTATATGCATCTCCGACTCTTTCAAATTCAAGATTATCGGTCTTGAGAATATTATCGTTTTCAGAATTTTCTTCCGTGTACCAAACAAGGCTGTTTGACGAATAATCTTTTTTGAGATTATGCGGAGAATCGTTGGCAACAATTTTGCCCGAATCAATAATCACCACATTGTCGCAGTCAACTGTTTCTTCCATATAGTGGGTTGTGAGGAATACCGTAAGTCCTGTTTCTTTGCGAAGATTGTGGATGATTTCCCACACCTGCAGCCTTGTTTTCGGGTCAAGTCCCGTTGTCGGTTCGTCAAGAAACAGGAGCTTCGGTCGGTTAATAAGCGCCCTTGCAATGTCAACCCGTCTGCGCTGGCCACCGCTCAATGTGCCGTATTTTCTTTTGAGAATTTCCGAAAGGTCAAAGGTTTGTGTAAGGCTCTCAATTCTTTTGGCGATTTCTTTTTTGTTGAGTCCGTAATATGACGCTCTCGATTCAAGATTTTCTTTAACGGTAAGCTGTTTGTCAAGTACAGAACCCTGAAAAACAATTCCGATAAGCTCCTTGATTTTGTTCTTTTCTTTGTCAAGGTCATATCCGCCGATTTTAACATTGCCCGATGTTTTTTCAAGCACCGTACAAAGAATGTTGATTGTGGTTGATTTGCCTGCGCCGTTAATTCCGAGAAATGCGAAAAACGAACCTTCTTCAACCGTGAATGATATATCATTTACTGCGTGAACATCTTTATAATTCTTTACAAGATTTTTAACTTCGATTATGTTACTCATTAAAAATCCCCTCCTTCTGTCAACATAGTAGCACCTTGCAATTCAAAAGAAAAGCAATTTTAGCTGTGTTGCAAAAAGAGGGGAGTAAGTTGCGATTTTGTATGTCAAAATGCAGTTATTCGTCCTGATAATCCTCGTCAGCGTTAAATCTTTTGAGCGATTCATTAATTGATTTTGCCGTGCTTGTCCGTGTAATGTAGCTGAAAAGAAATGTCAGCAGATACACGGCGGTAACCATTGCAAAAACAAAAAGCGCCATAGGAAAATTTTTGTACCAACCAAGCAAAAATCCCTCGGTCATAACAATTGCCTGAATAAGGCAGAAATGAATGACAATTCGTATGCGAGCCTGCAGTTTGGTGGGTTCTTCTTTAAAGTAAAAAAGCAGAGTCGGAATTGAAGTTACCGCACCTGTTCCCATTACAACCCACGGAAAATCGGGGGGATAGTATTCGATTAACGCAGTTGAATTTGCAAGGCTTACAACAAAAAGCATTGCAACCGTGATTATGAAAAAGTCCTTTATGACTTCCTTTATAATTTCTTTTAAAGAATCATTCATAACAATACCTCACATTCCAAGCTTTTTCTTCAAGGTCGGCACATACTGCCTTGAAATAATTGCCGTTTCACCGTTTACAAGCTTTGCCTCAAAACGGCTGTTGACAGACGGTGACACGGAACGGATTTTACCAATATTCAGTATCATCGACTTTGAACATCTGAAAAATTTTGTTCCTTTTAAAATTTCTTCAAGCTCATACAGCTTTTGTTTGGTTTCATAAATATTGTTTTTGCAGTATATAAAGGTTTTGTTGTCAACCGATTCTATGTAGAAAATTTCCTTCGTGTCAAGCTTGAACATCTCGCCGTCTTTTGATGCAAGAAGAAAACTTTTCTGCCCCTTAATGCTGTTTGCAAGCGACATAACCTCGTCGCTGATTTCATGACAGCAAATAATAATTTCTTCCCGTTCCTCAATCCCAACCTGACGGATTGTAACATTAAACATCGCATTCCCTCCGTTCATCAACCATTTTACCATATCAAAAAGAAAATTAACAGTACCGAACCCTAACTTGCAAAATTATGTCGGTAAATTACAATTTTTTGTTGACAAGAATATAACATAATGATATAATCAGCTAAACAAAAATATTAACATTGTATTGCTCTTGAGAGGTGTTGTTTATGTTTTGGTTAGTTTTCTGGTTTTTGGTGTGTGTTGCAATTCTTGCTTACGGAATTCGCAGAATGGCAAATCACGATTATCGTTTTGGCTCGGGACTTTTCAAGAGCAGTGACAGCAATCTTGACGAAAAGGACGAGTTTGTCGATAAAGATTATTATGACAAAAAGAATCTTTTTAAATAATAGAAAGCAAAATCTAAGGCTCTTGAGTTGTTCCAAGAGCCTTTTGTTGTGTAAAAACGCTCCCGTATTGTACGGGAGCATTTCTTATTTTATTGCCTTTATAAACTTGTAATACGGCTTTTTGATGCGAGGGAGATTATTGTAAATTTCTTCAATGGAATTATAGTAAGCGTTTTCAATAATTTTCAGTTCATCATCGCTTATCGTGTGATTGCTGAACCTCGCCTTTTCGTACACGGATTTCACTTCATCTGTAATCAGAATATGTGAACTTTTCGTGAGATTTTTAAGTTCTTTATAAATGCAGATTGCCCTTTTATTGTTTCTTCCTGTTTCAAATCTTTGTTTTCTCTTTTTGATAATTACAATTCTTCTTGAGAAAATTGCGATTAAAGCAAGGGCAACAATTCCCAATGACATCATAGCGATTGTAAATCCGTTAAATTCAAATGAAGATTTACTGTCATTTTTCGATTTTGTGCTGTGAGAAACCGTGCCGTTTGTCGGAGCAGTCGGTGCTGTTGTCGGTTCAACGGTTGTTGGCTGAGTTGTGTCCGTACTGCCGCCGCTTGCTCTTTGAGAGCCGACATACCTTGACGGCTGAAACGATGACGGTGTACATTCAAGCGGAATCCAACCCGCCGTATCGCTGTAATACTCAACCCATGCGTGAGCGTTATCGGTTGTTACGGTAACGGTCTGATTTGCGTATGCGGTTGCATAGTAGCCTGTAACATATCGTGCCGGAATCCCGAGTGCCCTCAGCATAAGCGTGCCTGCCGTGGCAAAATGGACACAATATCCCGTGTCGCTCTCGTTGAGAAACCAAGTTGCAAAATCTTTGCCCGACGGCATTTTCGGAGTTTTCAACGAATAGGGTTTACTGCTTGAAATATAATTTTTTACCATTTCAATCTTTTCGGAAACGGTAAGCTCCGAGTCGAGAAAGCCCTCTTGGTCTGCAATTCTACGCAACTCAATTTGTGTTGTTCTCGGAATTTCAAGATAGGTGTCATACACAAATGCTTTGTAATCTTCCGCTTCGGAAAAACTGTTATACCTGTATGTGTTTTCGGCATAAAACGGATAGTGCGAATAATTAAATTCGTTTTTATCTGTATCGTTTTTTACACACACATCGGCAACCGAATTGAGATTGTCGGGTAGACTTTCTAAAAAGTAGGGAACATAGGCAATCTTACTTTCATTCAGCATATGAACTCTTGTATCGGTTAAAGCGTTGTTTCCGATTGTTGCCGTAAACGGTACGAAATCCTGCGGATATCTTGCGGCATTATTGTCGGAAATGATACTCCATATATTGTCCCTGTAGTCGGCATATGCTGTGCCTTTGAGATAAATATTACCGCCAACTGCCGAAGTGACCGTCATAACAGGTGTATGCGTCTGCGTCAGCGGAGAAATATCGTTGAGATTTTCTTTTTCTTCAAGTGAACCTTTGATTTCATTAAGGCTTTTTTCTGTGGAAGTTTTTCGTCCGTCATCAATATTAAAGCTGTTTTCAATGCTCTGCAAAAGGTTTTCCTGCCAGTCAAATCGCTCATATTTTTCAATCGGATTGAACGCAAGCAAAATTGCCATCACAACAAGCATTGTTCCGAATGAAATTGCCGTAATCACACCGCCCTGTGACGGTCTGAATTTGCGTGTGTTCTTTGAAATGTACAAGGCAATAAGACTTGCAATTGCAATAAAAAGACAAACGAGCGACGGAAGAGTGTTTACAAGAATGAAGCAGGGGACAAGCAGTACCATTGACAGCAATGACGGAATCAAAATACGCTTGTATCGTATCAGGCTGATTGTAAAAACTGCACTCAGTATTGCCGAAATAAACACAAAAAGTCCTGTTGCGCTTGTGCCGAGGGCATCTCCCAAAATAATTTTGTTCTGTACGGGAAGATATTGCGAAAGCAGTTTTAAAACCTGAGTAATAACATAACTCAATTGCTCAAGTATGCTTTCAAGTGAAAACAGCAGAGTGAATACAAAAACAATCATAGTGATTGCTACGCTGATAAACAGCACGCCCGACTTTTTGACAAGGGAGGCAAGCAATCCGTAAATTGTGCAGAAAATTGCCGTAGGAACTACTATGATGTACCATTCTGTTTTTATATCAAAAGAGGTGACAAGACAGTAAAACAGGCTTGAAATCAATGTTACGCAGAGAAGAATGTCAATCGTAAAGCTTGTTTTGTTTTTCACAACAAGTCAACCTCCTCACGATCGGCAAATATACTATAATGCTGAAAATCATTTGTGTCGGCAACAAAGCTGCTTTCCGTGTTTAGATAGAGTGCGGAAAAATAGTTTAATATATCGCTTTCGCATCTTATCTCAAAAGGATTGCCGTTCCTGTCACAGGCAAAGCAAATGCCTATGCTCTTAATCATATATCGGCAGACATACATCAGCTTTGCAAAAACAACATCATTTTCGTCTGCATTATTTCCGAAAAATGGCATTATAAGACAGTTCTTGATTATCGGGATATTAGGTTCTTTAACAATCAAATCGTCACTTTTTGACGAAAGCTTCCAATGAACATTGCGTAGACTGTCACCGTGACGGTATTCACGAAGCTCATAAATTTCGCTGTTGCCTACAGGCTTAGGCTTGTATCCCGTAACCGTGAAATTACTGCTGTCGGGGATAATTTTCGGTTTTTGTTGTTTTGGAAGAACACGAACAAAGCTACGCTTTTTAATCCTGATCGGAAGAAAAAATATGCCGAGCATATCGTAAACTTTACCGTTTTTGCATACAATGTCAAGCTGTCCGCAATGCTGTGTAAGACTGTTGCATTGTCTGATTAACGGCTTTGTAAATGTACCCGAAAATCTGATTTTTATGTTTTCAGAAAGATTTGCTGTAAGGTTGGTTGATTTTATGTTCAGCGTGAGCATAGGGCAGAAGAGCGGTTTCTTCTTCTTGCCTGATATTGCAATGTAAAATTCATCTTTGATAAAAACATTTTCTTTTGCAAAAATTTCAATATCGGAGCGTACACTCCGTATCATAAAAGGCAGACTCAGCAAAAGCGAGATTATCGGAATTGAAACAACCGTCAGGAACAAAAACCACGAAAACCAGGCGTAATAAAAAATGCTGAACAAAAATGTTCCCGTCAGCAGACAAAGATAAATTACAATGTTCCTTATCATTTTCAAGTCCTCGGCTTTGGAGTTTTTCTGAGAATTTCGTGCAGAATTTCTTCGCTGTTCTTTTTTGATGCAGAGGCTTTTGCGTTGAGAATTATCCTGTGGTTTACGGTGCAGATAAAAATATTCTGCACATCTCTCGGCACAATATAATCTCTGCCCTCGGCAAATGCAACAGCCTTTGCCATATCGGTCAGTGAAAGCGTTGCTCTCGGGCTTGCACCTCTTGAAAGCAACGGATGCTTTCTTGTTGCCGAAATGAGTGACACAATATATCTTGCCATATCATCGCTGACAAAAACATTCTGAACCTCCGACTGCATTTCAAGAAATTCAATCTTGGACACAATGCAGTTTACTGAGTTGAGGGGATTTTTACCGCTTCTGTTAAGCAGCATTTTACATTCCGCATCGCTGTCGGGATATCCCATTGAAAGCCTTACCGTGAATCGGTCAATCTGTGAATCAGGCAAAAGCTGTGTTCCTGACGCTCCTGTCGGGTTTTGCGTTGCAATAACAGAAAAAGGCTTTTCAAGCTTGAAAGTGTTGCCTTCAACAGTAACCTGCCGTTCCTCCATTGCCTCAAGCAAAGCCGCCTGAGTTCTGCTTGAAGTTCTGTTTAACTCGTCTGCAAGAAAAAGATTACAGAATACAGCGCCCTTGTTGAAAGTGAATTTTCCTGTATCCTTGTTATAGACCGCAAAGCCCGTGATATCTGACGGCAAAGTGTCGGGAGTGAACTGTACTCTGCCGTATTCAAGACCGAGCGCCTTTGAAAACGCAACCGCCATTGTTGTTTTGCCAACGCCCGGAATATCCTCAATAAGAATGTTTCCTCCTGTGAGCAACGCAAGCAGAGTGGTGACAATCGCCCTGTCTTTACCGTTTATTACCTTTTTTACCTCATTGGTTATAAGTTGAAATTTATTCATTATTTGTTCCTTTGTGTTAAAATTTGTTGTTATATTTTTTATACAATAATTGAGTCTGAGCAACGCTCTCTACTTAAATTATATTTGATTTGCTTTTTTATTGCAAGTCTTTTTCGTAAAATACAGACCAACTACAGATGTGAAGATATGTTTTTAGGTTATGCAGAATATATGCAAAAAAACGGCAGTCCGTAAAGAACTGCCGTCTGAAAATTAAATTGACAAATAAGAATTAAACTGTTAGAATAAGACCGTGATACCTGCATTAAACGGTAGGCGGTTTCTCCTCACAAGAGGAGGTGATAACCATGACAATTTCCGATGTATGTTTACTCGGCACTTTAATCGTCAGCGTTATCGCTCTTTGTTATCAAGTCTTTGGCAACAAAAAGTAATTTTGTTTCTTCGTACATATATGTACATTTAAATAAAAAAAGAAACAACCGCCCGAACTTCGACACTCCGGCGGTTAGTTTCTAATCAACAAGTGGAGAATCCGCTTATCGCAGGTATCTCCTTTTCTATAATTATATTAAACCAAATAAAGAAAAATGTCAAGCATCGTTTTGATACTTGACATTTTTTATTCAACCGAAATTATCTTCCGAGAATTTCTTTTTTCTGCTCATGGTTTTCATCGTACAAAAGACCGCAGACAGCCATTTTTCTGATGATATTTTTAACGGTGAGGTCAAGACCTGTGTTTTCCGAATAGTCGGCAGGATAGATAAAATCAACTCTGTCTTTCATCAGCAAGTCCCCAACCTTGCTGTCCTTTTTTCGGTAAACTGCAATTGAATACCCGCCGTAGGCTTTCATCATTTTCATACACGGAACATCTGAAAGACCGTCGCCTATGTAAATCATATTGCAGAACGGAACCCGTTTGCTGTCCTCCGGCATTGAACGGTTGAGGTCAACATCATTTGCAACATCAAGAACACCCTTGTTGATTCTGTAAACAAACTGCGTTTTATTGGTGTAATTTACATCGGTTTTAGGCCATACGGCATTGCCGTTTTCATCGTAAAGAAATTCACACGCAAAAATGCTTTTAAAGTTTTTGCTGATTTCCGTACCTTCAATAATTTCTTTCATACCCGAAGAAATTACATAATGTTCAACCTGCATTCCAAGCTTTTCGCCAAAGTCGGAAATCCTTTTGAACCAATCCTTTACGCCGTCAAAAAACTCAACATTTTTTCCCATTTCAACAAGGTCATTTCGCAAAAGAGGCATATTCCTTTCACGGGACATTTTTACCATTGCGTACATATACGCAAGAATTGAGTCCATATGTTCGCTTTGACCGAGTTCGTTTGAAAATTTCCAGAACTCGTCTTCGGTCATATTAAGACGGGGGATAAAGCTGTAATCCTGCATATCCTTCGTACATAGGGTACGGTCAAAGTCATACATAATCGCTGCAACGGGCATTCTGTTCATAACCGCTCCTTATCCGACTGTGGTCGGCTGTGTGACGCTTTTGGCAGATGTCGAATCTGCCTGAGTTGTTGATTCCTCTTTATATTGTGTAATCTTAATGCTTTTGATAACAATGTTCTTAACGGGGATGTCATCCTTGTCAACCTTAGCCGAGGCGATTTTGTCAACAACATCCATTCCGTCAATTACCTGTGCAAATACCGTGTAGCCTCTGTCAACCGCATTGTATGCACCGTCAAGATAGGCGTTTCCGCCGTTTTCCTCATACAGCTTTTTAACGCTGTCGGGAACGCTGTCGGTATCGTAACAGTTTGTGCCGTTTTTCTCAATGAATGCAGTCAGAAGGTTTGAATCCTTGTAGTTTGCAAGCTGGGTTTTGATAGAATCCCATTGACTTGCAAGATGTTCCCAGCCGCCTTCATTCTTATATGTTTCGGCAGTTTTCTGATTGATGAAGAATGCACTTTCGTTTGTGTCCGCACCTGTGTTTGACATTGCAACAGCGCCTCTGATATTGAAAAGTTTGTCGCAAAATTCATCTTCAAAAGCCTCGCCGTACGAGCTTGTACCGCAGTAACCGCCGTTGATCATAAAGTCTTTTGTCACCTTGCTGAAAAGTGAATTATTATACTTTCCTGCTTTTGCAAGGTTTACAAAGTTTGTAACGGTCTTTGGTGCCTGTTCGGGGAAAAGCCGCATTGTTATGTCACCGTATGAGGTGTGAACAACTGCGATTGTATCGCCGTTCTTCGGCATATCAAGCTGAAAACCGACAGGGTTTGAATCGTGAATAATGTTCGGATTGATTCCGAGAGTAGCGGTATCAATGCCGATGCTTTCAAGATAGTTCTGTGCGGTAGGTTCATCAGCCGTGCTTACGGCAGTAGTTGCAGGTGTTGTTTCGTCGGGAGTCTGCGAGACTTCAGCCTTTTTGTCACCGCAACCCGAAAATGCCAGTGCAGAAACACACATAATTGATGCAACCGATACGGCACATATTTTTTTAAGATTGTAAGTATTCATAGATTTGTTTCCTTCCTGTCAAGCCTCGTTGTTATGTAATGTTTCCAAAAACAGCCTCGGCTCTTCTAATCTGGATTTTATTCTAAAACACACATATTTATAGTACCATAATTTAAATAAAAATGCAAGTTTGCCGCTTTTTATGAAGGAAAGCGTAGTAAATGCAATAAAATTTTTCTGCAAAAAATTGCGTCCGTGTAATAAGACAGAAAACTTTTTCATATGATTTTCTGTAAACCTAAATATGACGGAGGCTTTAAAATGTCAGAATATTTACCCGAAGGAAAACTTATATCCGAACAGGAAAACATAAATATACTTCACTCATTAAAGTTGCTTGAGGATGCAAAAAACAGCGAAAGGATTCTTGAGGCAAAGGCTTGTGTGTGCGACAGCAGTCACAACCTTATTGTTGACCTCGCAGGCATAAAAGGCATAATTCCAAGGGAGGAGGGCGCAATCGGAATTAAGGACGGCTCGGTTCGTGACATAGCCGTGATTTCAAGGGTGAACCGTCCCGTCTGTTTCGTTGTCACCGACATAACCGAGGACGAAAACGGCAAACCGATTGTAATGCTCTCCCGTGAAAAAGCACAACGCAAATGCCTTGACGCATACATTTCAAGGCTGCGATGCGGAGATATTGTGCCTGCCCGCATTACTCATCTTGAAAACTTCGGTGCATTCGCAGACATAGGCTGCGGAATTGTTGCACTTATGCCCATTGACACAATTTCGGTTTCGAGGATTGAACACCCTGCCGAGAGATTTACTGTAGGAATGGATATCAAAGCCGTTATCAAATCTGTTGAAAACGGTCGTATAAGCCTCAGTCACAAGGAGCTTCTCGGCACATGGGAAGAAAATGCCGAAAGGTTTTGTGCCGGTGAAACCGTGTCGGGAATTATCCGAAGCGTGGAAAACTACGGTGCTTTTGTGGAGCTTACACCAAATCTTGCAGGACTTGCGGAAACAAGAGAGGGAGTCCGTGCAGGTCAGCAGGCAAGCGTTTACATAAAAAGTATCATTCCCGAAAAAATGAAAATCAAACTGATAATTATTGACACCTTTGATTACAAATATAATCCGAAATGCCCCGAATACTATTGCGACAGCGACCATATCGACCGTTTTGTATATTCACCTGAAAATTGTCGGAAACGGGTTGAAACAATATTTGATACCTGAGTTGACAGAAAAACTCCCGAATGATATTATTTAATTGTGAAATCGAATTATTGTTCGGGAGGTTTAATATGCAGTTTACGACATCCGAGATTATTGTGCTTTTATTTTGTGCAATAACGCTCATTGTCAGCGTTGTCACATTAATAACAGTTCTCAAAAAGAATAATAACAACAGAACGGAGGACGAACTTCAAAGGATATTGCTCAATCAGCAAAGTTTTGCACAGTCGCAAAATGACAGGGCGGTTCAGCTTGAACAAAGACTTCACAGCTTTTCAGCCGACAATGTTCAGAACCTTGAAAATATCAGACGCTCGGTTGATGAAAAGCTTGAAAGTATAAGACGGGAAAATCTCCGTCAGCTTGATGAAATGCGACAGACAGTTGATGAAAAGCTTCAAAAAACACTTGAAGAAAAAATGAATAAGTCATTTTCTCTCGTCAACGAAAGACTTGAACAGGTTTATAAGGGACTCGGCGAAATGCAAACGCTTGCGGTAGGCGTGGGCGATTTGAAAAAGGTTCTTTCAAATGTCAAAACAAGGGGCATACTCGGCGAAATTCAGCTTGGTGCAATTCTCTCCGAAATCCTTTCAAAGGAACAGTATGAGGAAAACATTGCCACCAAAAAAGGCTCAAAAAATGTTGTTGAGTTTGCAATCAAGCTGCCGGCTGACGGTGCCGGCACAGTATATCTGCCTGTTGATTCCAAATTTCCGGGCGATACATATTCTGCTCTCCGTGATGCGATTGAAAGCTGTGACAAGCAACGCATTGAAACGGCACAAAAAGCACTTGTTCAGCGTATAAAGGGCGAGGCAAAGGATATTCATGATAAGTACATTGATCCGCCGAACACAACGGAATTTGCAATTATGTTTCTTCCGTTTGAGGGGCTTTACAGCGAGGTTGTCAATATGGGACTTGTTGAAGCTCTTCAGCGTGAGTACAAGGTGAATATTGCAGGTCCGAGTACAATGGCGGCTCTGCTCAATTCGTTGCAAATGGGATTCAAAACCCTTGCCGTACAAAAGAGAAGTGCTGAGGTTTGGAAAATACTCGGCGGTGTAAAGACCGAGTTCGACAAGTTTAATGATGTGCTTGTAATGACACAGCAAAGACTGGATCAGGCAAACAAGGAGCTTGACAAGCTTGTCGGAGTTCGCACCCGTCAAATTCAGCGTCAGCTTAAAGATGTTGAATCCGTCAACTTGTCGGAACAGAATCTTTTTGAATAAGCAAAAAATTAAGGCGAAACAGATTTGTGTCTGTTTCGCCTTTGTTGTTAATGTTGATTAACCTTTGTAGTCAATCCATTCGTCGTCAACCCATTTTTGCTTTGTATCGTTCCATCTTCTGTACTGGAGCTGACCACGACTTCCGCGACGCCATTTCATAACTATTTTATCCGCTCTCGGCTGGATAGAAGTTGAATCGGCACCGCTCTCCAAAGCTGAACTGTCGGGAGTTGCTGCTTCAACAACTGCAATGCTGTCGGGGGTTGAATCTGTTTTTGCTGCACTTGCAACCATAACGGTTCCCTGTGCGATAATTGCTGCCATAATAAATGCTGTGAAAATTTTTGCGGCTTTCTTTTTCATCTGTTATTTCTCCCTTAATATAAGACAATAATCATAGTAGCTGTTTTCTACATCGGAGTATGGAATAATAATAGAATCATCTTTTGTATAGACAACGCCTTTCTTTTTATCGTAAGGCTTAAAAATAAGGTGAGTGGTTTTGTCTTTTTCAACATACACATACATATTTGTTTCGTCATACACTTCGACACTATCGTTGTATTCACCCGATTCAATGAGATCGGCTACACAATCCTCGTATGTGGCGTCCCAACCCGGAACAATTAAAAAACAGTACGAACCAAAAAATATTCCGATAATAAGCAATGCCATAAAAGCTGTAACAATATTGTTTATAATTGTTTGCTTTTTCTTCGGGTACAGAATCATTTCCATTCTGCTTACAATTTTTTTGCCCTTTTCGTTGGTTACAAAACTCATTCCGACAAGCGCACTTTTCAGTGCAGTTTCCCTGTCGCTCTCTTCACTTTCTTGTTGTTCTTTATAGGCTTTCATTTGCGTTACAAGAACTTCGTAATACACAGTACATCTGTTCTCGCTAAGCTTGCTTGTAACACGCTTGTCACACCTGAGCTCAAGACAGTAGGTTAAATCTTTTTTCAAAAGGTGGGCAAACGGATTCCACCAAAAGATTCCGCAATAAATTTCCGTCAGCAATTTAATCCAAATATCCTTGTTCTTTATATGACAGCATTCGTGCATTGCGATATATCCAAAATCCCTGTCGTCAAATTCACGATTCGGAATAAGAATAACAAGATTGAAAAATCCGTATGTAACAGGGGAGATAACGCAATCGGTAATTTTTAGCTTAACTTTTCTTCTGATTCCGCACTTTTGCGAAATGAGGTCAAGCTTTGCCTGCATTTCGGGTGTGCCGTCAATAACATTTGCTTTCAGAGCTTTGACTGCTTTGTAATATTTAATCATCACCCGTGAAATGTATATCACAGCTCCGACAATCCATACTGACACAAGCAGATTGAGCAATGTGAATTCAGGAACAAACAGCACATCTTTGTTGGGAGTCAGAACATCCATTGCTGCGGCATACACATTTTGGTCGGAAACTGTATATGTAAATTTGAATTCAAACGGCAGAGCCATTCTTGCAAATGTTACAGCATACAATCCCAAAATTGTATAAAGACCGCAGTAATTACAAAAAGCAACCTTTTTTCTGAAAAAGTAAAGCAGCACTATAAAAATGCTGCTTATTGCAATAGAAAACAAGAATGAATAAAAACTTATTTGCATAGATTATTTGCCGAGTTCTTCACGGCGCTTTTTAAGGAGAGCTTCAAGCTCATCAAAAACAGCTGAACTTTCGGTTTTCTCAATAAGCTCGGAGAAGAGAGTCGGAATATCGCTGTCGGCAAAATTCGGTCTGTCCGAAATCTGCTTAATTGCATAAGCGTCCTTTGTCATTGTAGGAACAAAAGTACGGGCATAGTTCTTAGTCATCTGCTTAACGCCGACAACCTTAATCATGTCCTTCTTGAGAAGAGAATTGATAAGAAGGTTAATGTAACTCTTTTTCCATGTTTTGTTTACAGCCTTCTTAACAATTTCTGAGCTTGTGAGCGGCTCATCGAGGTCCCACAATAAGTACATAATTTCTTCTTCACTTTTAGTAAGCATAATATTTACCTCCAAAATTAAGTTTATAAATAATATTAAGCATTTAACTTGCCTTCATTATACTATTTGGTACAGAAAAAGTCAATAAAAATCTTAAAAAATTATGCGATTCAGGATAAAATTAGCCAATTTTGCACATATTGTCAAAAAATGACTATAAAAATGCGGAAGGTTGTATATTATAAAAAGCATAATATTATGGTTTATTCACGAAAATCCTGAAAAAGCACAACAAGTCACCGCAAAAAATATTGCGATGACTTGTCTTTTTATTGAAAATATTCAATTAAGCTGTTTTTATTGCGTAATCTTTTTCTGTACCTTTTTATCGTGGATAAATCTTGCAAGATACACCGCAGGGGTGTCGAGCAGACTTGTGAAAATGTAGATTACATAGCTTGAAAGGAAGATTGTAACAAGCGTTCCGAAATCATAAGTTCCCCAGAATGCAAAAGCGGTGAAGAGGGCTGTGTTCAGAATCTGACTGATGAGCGTTGAACCGTTGTTTCTCAGCCACAAAAATCTTCTCTTGTCACCGAATTTCTTTTCCGTGAACTTCCACCACTTGTGATAGAGCCAAACATCGAACAGCTGACTTATTGCGTAAACAGTGAGGGATGCAAAAATCATTCGGGGAGTGTTTGAGAAAACCGCCTTGATTGACGGCATAATCGTGTCGTTCGGACTCGGATTGTAAAGCATCCAGCTTTGTGAAAGCACAAGAAAAAATACCGATGACAGTATTCCCGTAAGAACCGCCTTGTTGGCGGCTTTTTTGCCCTCACATTCCGAGAGAATGTCCGTAATCAAAAATGTTACCGCAAAAAGCACATTGCCGAGAGTCTGTTCCATTGAAAAAGCGTTTACAAGGATTAAAGCCTCAATGTTTGCAAGAATTGTCGCTACGGCTGAAACGCAGTAAAGTCCCGCTTTTCCGAAAAGCGCATATCCCAAAAGTGCCGCTCCGTAGATAAATACTACCGAGAATATAAGTAAAAGTTCGTTAATCATATCAGTCACCCACTCCAAAATCTGTGTTGTTAATTAAAATATCCGTTCTTGGGTTATCCTTATATACAGGATAGATTTTCTGCATAAACTCTTTTATGACAGCTTTGTCGGGTTCAACTCCCGTTGTGTTGTCACACATAATGTTAACGCAAATTCGTTCAAAATATTTTAATCCCAACTCAATATCCTTTTGCATGGTTTCGGCTGTCTGACCTTTAATTCCGAAAAGGAAATTAGCTTCGTCGAAATTCTCAGCAATAACAGCGGGACTGCTCTCTTTGATTCCTTTTTTCAGAACATTTTCTCTGAAATCGCAGTCAAAGGTTTCAAGACCGAGCTTCATTTTTAAATCAAAATCCGCAAAATCTTTTCTGAGCTGACTGATTTTGTTCCGATAAAGATAATGTGCCTCAAAATGAATGGTATTTATCTTTTTTTCTTTGCACACCTGTTTGATAAAATCAAGTGTTTTTTTGTCAAGCTCAAAAACAGAGCCTGAATTAATGACCTCAAGGTCACCGAAAATTCCCGTAACTTTTTCAAGCACGGCTTTGTTAAGACGAAAGTTTTCGTCCTCGTCACTGCACCTGTCGGTGTAGTAGTCGCAGAAGATGCATTTTTTGTAAACGCAGCCGCTTCCGCGCAGAAGAACAATCTCCCGACTGTTCTTTTCATTAATAATACTGTATCTCTCCATACTCTCTTTCCGGCACAAAAAAAGCACCCACACAAAAAGAGGGTGCAAAAAGGGCGTAAAAAGCCCAGTGCCTTTCTCCTTAGTTTTGATAGAAGGAGCAGCCTATCGGCGTCCTTCCGGCAGGATGGTTACGAACTGCCACAGAGTATGCTATCACAAATTCCGTTTTATGTCAACTGCAATTAATTATTGCATTATATATGTTTAAGAGGTATAATAAAAAGAAAAATCAAGTGCAAAGTAACTTCCTTAGTGACTTTGCAGGCTCAAAATTCCATATGGGAAAATTAGCGAATATTGTCATAAATTCCCGAAAAAAACAGCCTATTTTCTTGTATTTTTTAGTTGACAAAGGGACAAACCTTTTGTATAATAATAAACAGCGTTTTAATATGTGTCTATGCTGTCAAGAGGTGCAGATATGCTTTTTGAGCTTAAATCCGTCTTTCAGAATGACGGTGAAGAAAAACAAGTTGAATATAACCTTGACTTGTCTGGTCTTGATGTTGACGGAGTTTATCCATTCAAAACTCCCGTTGTCGTGACTGCCAAAGCAACAAACAGAGCAAGTTTGATTACTCTTGTAATCAATGCACACTTTGATTACAGCCGTGACTGTGACCGTTGCGGTGAGCCTTATACAAGAGAGATGAATATGAGCTTTGAACACAGGCTTATTCAGACTCTTGCCGATGAGGAAAATGATGACTATATTGAAACACCTGATTTTACACTCGAGCTTGATGATGTTGTAATTTCTGACATTTTTCTTTCGCTCCCGTCAAAGAATCTTTGTAGGGACGATTGCAAAGGTCTGTGTCAGATTTGCGGACAAAACCTCAACAACGGTGAATGTTCCTGTGATAAGCGTCAAACGGATCCAAGACTTGAGATACTTAAACAGTTGATTGACTAAGATAAATTTTGTAAGGAGGTTTTTGTAATGGCAGTACCCAAGAACAAAACATCACACGCAAGAAAGAGCTCAAGACGTTCAACAGTATGGAAGATTAATGCTCCTGAACTTACTGCTTGTCCTAACTGCGGTGAATTAACAGCAGCTCATAAGGCTTGCACAAACTGTGGTATGTACAACGGCAGACAGGTTGTTGTAAAGAAAGACGAACAGTAATTTTTATTACAAACATTACGGGCGGCAGTTATCTGTTCGCCCTTTTGTTTTGCAAATTTTACCGTATATCCAAAAACAATTTGCAAACCTGTTGATTAAAAACGGTATTTTGTGTAGAATAAAAGTGTATGTAAAAATGTTTTGCGAGGTGAAGGTGTGGCTGTTAAAATTTTTGATGTCACAACCGGCAGTCATGCCGACAAAGCAGGGATAAAAAAAGGGGAAACCCTTCTTTCAATCAATTCAAACGAGATTGTCGATGTTCTTGATTACCGATTCTATCAGGTAAACCGCAAGCTCACTCTTGAGGTTGAGGACGAGGACAAAAATGTTCGTACCATAGAAATGACCAAGGGCGAATATGAGGAAATCGGTCTTGAGTTTGAAACCTATCTTATGGACAAACAGCATTCGTGCCGTAATAAGTGCATTTTCTGCTTTATTGACCAGCTTCCGAAGGGGATGCGTGAGTCGCTCTATTTTAAGGACGATGACAGCCGACTTTCGTTTTTGTTCGGCAACTATATCACGCTGACAAATATTACAGAGCATGAAATTGACCGAATTATAAAAATGCACATAAGCCCGATTAATGTGTCGGTTCACACAACAAACCCCGAGCTTCGTTGTAAGATGATGAATAACCGTTTTGCAGGCGATACATTGAAATATCTCAAACGCTTTGCAGACGCAGGAATAACGCTCAACTGTCAGATTGTTTCCTGTCCCGGAATTAATGACGGTGACGAGCTTGTCAGAACATTGACCGATCTTGAAAACCTCGGTGTTAATATGACTGCGATTGTTCCTGTCGGACTTACACGCTACCGTGAAAACCTTTATCCGCTTGTTCCTTATAATAAGGAAACGGCAGGACAGACAATTGATATAATTGAAAAAATGGGTGATGAGTGCGTCAAAAAGCACGGCAGACGAATTTTCTTTCCGGGTGATGAATTTTACCTCCTTGCCGAAAGAGAAATCCCGTCACCCGAATTTTATGAGGACTTTTCCGCTCTTGAGGACGGAATCGGTATGATTGCGTATCTGACCGATGATGTCGGCTGGAAGCTTGAAGAGCTTGATGCAGACGAAAGCCTTTGCCATAAGGTAACAATTGCCTGCGGCGAGGGAGTGTTTCCGTACATGAAGCGGATTATGTCGATGATTAACGAAAAATTCCCGAATATAACTATAAATACAAGGGCGATTAAGAACAACTTTTTCGGCGGCGGAGTAAATGTGTCGGGACTTGTCACAGGCGGTGATCTTATTGATCAGCTCCGTGGCGATGACCTTGGCGACAGGCTTATTATCCCGTCATCAATGCTCCGTTTTGAAAACGATTTGTTTCTTGATGATGTTTCAACAGATGATGTTGAACGGGAACTCGGTGTAACTCTTGTTCCCGTCAATAACAACGGAAACGACCTTGTAGAGGCTGTAATTGCAGGAAAGGACTGATAAGATGAACAAACCCGTAATTGCCGTTGTCGGCAGACCAAATGTGGGAAAGTCAACGCTTTTCAATAAACTCATCGGTCAGAGATTGTCAATTGTTGACGATACTCCCGGTGTTACCCGTGACAGAATATACGGTGAGGTGGAATGGTGCGGAAAAACTGCCTTTATTGTTGATACAGGCGGTATTGAACCGAAATCAGATGATATTATTCTTGTGCAGATGCGCCGTCAGGCTCAGCTTGCAATCGACACGGCTAATGTTATTATCCTTGTAACAGACTGTAAGTCGGGCATGGTGGCAACGGATATGGATGTTGCGCAGATGCTCCAGAAGTCGGGAAAGCCTGTTGTGCTTTGTGTAAACAAGTGCGATACACTCGGCGAACCGTCACCTGAATTCTATGAGTTTTATAATCTCGGTTTAGGCGATCCTATCGAGGTTTCAGCCGTCCACGGTTACGGTACGGGCGACCTTTTGGACAAGGCTTTTTCAAGCTTTGATTACGATGAAAATGCGGAAGATGACGACACAATCATCAATGTTGCGGTAATCGGCAAGCCGAACGCAGGCAAGTCATCTCTTGTAAACAAAATTACAAACGAGGAACGCTGTATTGTGTCCGATATAGCAGGCACAACCCGTGACACAATCGACACGCTTGTTGAAAATAAGTACGGAAAGTTCAACTTTACCGATACCGCAGGACTTCGCCGTCAGAGCAAAATCTATGATAATATCGAAAAATACAGTATTATCCGTGCAAAAATGGCTATTGAACGCAGTGATGTGTGCGTTATTATGATTGATGCGACAGAGGGCGTTACGGAACAGGATACCAAGGTTGCAGGTCTTGCGCATGAGGCAGGCAGAGCGTGTATAATTGCCGTAAACAAGTGGGACGCTGTCGAAAAAAACGATAAGACAATGCAGGAGTTCCGCAAAAAGCTTGACGCAGATTTTGCGTTTATGTCATATGCGCCGAAGGTATTTATTTCCGCAAAAACAGGTATGCGTATCGACAGGCTGTTTGAATATATCATAAGCTGTAATGACAGCGCAAACCGCAGAATCAGAACAGGTATGCTCAATGAGCTTCTTGCACAGGCTACAACAAGAGTTCAACCGCCGTCGGACAAGGGTAAGCGACTTAAAATTTTCTATATGACTCAGGCTTCCGTAAAACCGCCTACATTCGTTTTCTTCTGCAACAATGCACAGCTTTTCCACTTTTCATATCAGCGTTATCTTGAAAACAGAATCCGTGAGGCTTTTGCTCTTGAGGGTACGCCGATCAAAATTGTGGTAAGAGAGAGAGGAGAAAAGTAATGGAGCATATTTCGGCAATTTTAGCAAACTGCTGGTGGATGATTCTGCTTTCGGCATTGATTGCGTATCTTCTCGGCAGTATCAACACGGCTGTTCTTGTCACAGGCATTGTGACAAAGGGCAAAAAGGATATCCGTCAAATGGGCAGCGGCAATGCAGGTTTTACAAATGTACTGCGCAGCGTCGGTAAAGTTCCGGCAATCATCACCATTGTGTGTGACGCGCTGAAGTGTATTATCGCCGTGCTTATCGGAGGGTTCATCTTCTCGTTTGCATCAGTTGCATTTCAGGGTGAAAGCCCTATTTTTATAAACGAGCTTATCAACTGCGGAAAATATGTTGCAGGTATTTTCTGTATTCTCGGACATTCATACCCCGTGTATTTTCACTTTAAGGGCGGCAAGGGTGTTGTAACCGCCGCCGCTCTTATGCTGACAGAGGATTGGCGTGTATTTATCGCAATTATTGTAACTTTTCTAATTATCTTCCTCTGCTCAAAAATTATATCACTTGCAAGTGTTCTCTGTGCGATTCTCTATGCGCCTTACACCTTTGCAATGACATTTATCTTTGACTTCATAATTTACAAGGATTATTCTCTTACATATGTAATCTTCTCAACTGCGGCGGCTCTTTTAATCGGCGTTTTCGTTATTGTAAAGCACAAAGAAAACATCAAAAGACTTCTTAAAGGTGAGGAAAAGAAAATTACAGCCAAAAAATGACGGCAGTATTGACCGAAAAGTGATTTGGTTGTACAATAACTTTGGTATGATATTTGTTATATTTTAAATATTTCTGATACGGAAAATAAATTATATTGAGAGGTTGAATTAAAATGTCAGATTGTATTTTCTGCAAAATCGTTGACGGCTCAATTCCGTCAAAAAAAGTTTATGAAGACGAAAAAATTCTCGCTTTCTATGATCTTGAACCACAGGCTCCCGTTCATGTGCTTGTAATTCCAAAGGAACACATCTGCTGTGCAGACGCAGTTAATGAAGAAAATGTCGGCAATATTGCTCACATTTTCACTAAAATTCCCGAAATTACAAAATCACTCGGACTTACAAACGGCTACCGTATTGTAAATAACTGCGGTGAGGACGGCTGTCAGAGCGTAAAGCATATGCATTTCCACATCCTTGGCGGCAAAAAGCTCAACGGCACAATGGCATAAGAAGGGACTGCAATAATGGATACATATAAGATTAACATTGAAGGACTTGACAGAGAACTCAGAAAATTCCCTGTAAACGATAAGCTTGATATTGCCGCATTTATTATGTTTGGTGACATTGAGATGACAGAGGTTGCCGCAAGAGAACTCCTCAAGCGTGTTCCCGAACACGATGTTGTTGTGACTGCCGAAGCAAAGGGTATTCCGCTTTGCTATGAAATGGCTCGTCAGGGCTGCAGAAACTATGTTGTCGCAAGAAAAAGCGTTAAGGTTTATATGGGCAATCCTATCGGAGTGACCGTTAATTCAATCACAACAAAAAACGAACAGAAACTCTACCTCGGCGAAGATGATGTAAATCTTCTCAACGGCAAGAGAGTTCTTCTTGTTGATGATGTAATTTCAACAGGCGAAAGTCTTCACGCTCTTGAAACGCTCGTTGAAAAAACAGGCGCAAATATCGTTGGCAGGGCATCAGTCCTTGCCGAAGGTGACGCTAAGGACAGAGATGACATTATATTCCTCAGCGAACTTCCGCTTTTCTTTAAGTAATACTGAGTAATTATAAAATCAAATTTAAACAGCTGTTGAAGTGTGCAGATTATACCGTCCGCATATTTTGACGGCTGTTTTCCTTTTTTATACCATAGATATAAAGTGTAAAAATTAAAGTGTAGAAATTGTTCAACTTATAAATAATTGAATAGAAACAGTGGTGAATAGATAATTTAATGAGAAGAGATAGCAGCAAAATTAACAAAAATAAA
>ENA-OVGB01000760-OVGB01000760.1-human-gut-metagenome-genome-assembly--contig:-NODE-760-length-34631-cov-48.186922_pt1 | contig 34631 bp, 25 predicted proteins | sample MGYA00237767_ERZ505413 | MGnify/ENA primary metagenome ERZ505413 (study PRJEB26158, sample SAMN06016410) | human gut metagenome | biome: human gut; feature: ankylosing spondylitis patient; material...
GTACCCCAGGCCAAAGCCTGTTCGCGGTCTCTACCGGAAATTGCGATGTTCTGATTTATATCAGAACAGTTTGACCTGATGCAGCTCCAGTTCTGCGGGCAGCTCGCGGCCAAACATGGTGATTTTTACGCGCACCTTGCGCGCGGGAATGTCGATCTCCTCGACAGTACCGACGGAACCTTCCATCGGGCCGGCGGTGATCTCCACCGTATCGCCGACCTTGTAGTCGACCGTAAGCTCGGCCGTGGTCTCAACGCCCATCTTGGCAACCTCAGCCTCGCTCAGGGGCTCAGGCTTGGATTCAGGGCCGACAAAACCGGTGCAGCCGCGGGTATTGCGCACGATGTACCAGGTGCTGTCGTTCATGACCATTTTGACGAAAACGTAACCGGGATACAGCTTGCGCTGCACCTCTTTTTCGCCGGTCTTGTTGCCGCGCTTGTCCAGGACTTCTTCCAAGACGGTCTCGGTGGGGACCTTGACATCGCAGATCAGGTCCTGGATGCGGCGGTTTTCTACCATCGTCATCAGGTCCTGGGCTACTTTGTTTTCGTAACCGGAATAGGTATGGACTACATACCAGGATGCTTGTTCAGCCATGGTCTTTGCCTCCGCTTAAAGCGCTCAGGCGCCGATCATCAGATGGATGGCGCCGCCGAAGATGAGATCCAGCAGGATCAGCACGACAGCTGCGACCAGCACGACCGCGATAACGGTGATCGTATTGGTTTTGACGTCGTTCTTGCTGGGCCACACGACCTTTTTCAGCTCGCTCTTCGTATCTTTGAAATACTTGCCGATCCCTTTGAAAAAGTTCTTGACCTTGTCGAAGAAGGAGACCTTCTTCTTGCCGTCGTTCTTTTTGGGCTTGTCGCTTTGAGTCTGGGCTGCAGCGGTGGCTGCTTTATTGTCTGCCATCTCTAAGCTCCTATCCTCACTTGGTTTCGCGGTGAAGGGTATGCTTCTTGCAGAAACGGCAATACTTCTTCATCTCAAGACGGTCCGGAGAGTTCTTCTTGTTCTTCTCCTTGTTGTAGTTGCGCTGCTTGCACTCCGTGCAGGCCAGGGTGATCTTGACAGTCATTGTTCGGCACCTCCATTATCGGTTAATAAGCCTCCCTCGCGCTTGCAGGCGCCCTTGAAAAAGGGCATAAAAAATAAACCCGCAAAAGAGGTACTATCATAATAACACGACTGCGGGTCTACGTCAAGCGGTTTTGAAAAAATTCTTGTAAAATTTTGACGGCCTTGCGCCGAACGCAGAAGCGGAAGCTCCGCGGACGGGCATAGCCGCGTTCCCCGTCACAGCAGGAGGGCGCAAACGGCTGCCATCCCCTCCTCCGTCAGCTGCACGCCGCCCCGGGCAGCGGCCACGGCGGCGGTGGTGTAGTCAATCGTCAGGGCGGTGCGGGCACTTAAATAGGCCAGTGTCTCGCCCAGGGCGTTCAGGTCTGCGGCCAGCAGGTCGGTCAGCAGCCGGGCACTGCGGCTGCGCAGACCGTCGGGCAGACCGGCCAGCAGCGCCGGGTCCTGCCGCAGGAACGCCGCCCAGACGGCGGCGCGGGCCATGCAGCCCTCCCCTGCCCCGGGCAGCGCCGCCTGCAATTGGGCGATCAGCTCCGACGCCTGCGCGGCGGTACACACGGCGATGGGGTCCTCACCGTAGCCCAGGCGCGTGCGTGCGGCGGCATCCAGCAGCGATGCCGTGTCGATGCGTGCCGAGGCTGTGCGGCCCGCGCAGTCCGCCCAGGTGGCGGGCGTGGCCGCGATATAGTGCAGCGCCGGGGCGGCGGTCTCCCCCGTAGCCACCGTGCCGACGAGCAGCTGTGCGGCCCGCCCGGCCCCGGCAGACAGCGCACACTCCGCCAGCGTTGTTGTGCCCGAGGGTGCGCTGACGCGCAGCGAACCCGGCAGTGCGCAGAGTGTGACCGTCTGCTGCGGGCCGTCCGCACGGGCCAGCACAAAGGCGGGCTCCTCCTGCTGGACGACGAGCAGCAGCGTGTACACGCCCTGCGCGCCCGGCTCGATGTGCAGCGTACTGTCCGCCGCCGACGCCTGGCGCAGGAGCTGCTGCTTCTGGTATTGGTCGGTGAAGAACGCGACGGTCAGCACCATCGGCAGCAGCAGAAGCAGCGTCAGCCCGAGGCTGTACCAGAAAATTCCGCGGTTGGAACGCATAACCCACACTCCCCCAGCAAAGACTATGCCTACAGTGTAGGCCGCAAGGGCCGCGCTTATACACTATTATAAAGGAGTGTCTGGTATGTTTGATGAATTTGGACCCCGCGGTGCCGAGGATGAGCGCGAAGGCTTCTGGACCGATTTGAGCGAGGTGCCCGACGAGCAGCACCGCGACGAGGATGAGCCGAAGCAGACGCAGGAGGTCATTGTCCCACCCGCGCAGGAGCCGTATGGCCCGGGGATCGTGCCGCCGGAGGAGAGCTAAAGTAAAAAGGCTTCCCCCGCGGGGGAAGCTGCCGCTGCAGGCGACGGATGAGGGGCGAGCTTGCGGAGGCAGCCCGTACACGGGGAGACATCGCAAGCTCGCCCCTCGTCCGGCCTCGGGCGGGGCCTCGGCCACCTTCCCCCACGGGGGAAGGCACGTACATTTATACCTTTTGATACACCAAAAACCGGAACCCGATCTCTGTCGTCAGGCTTTCACATTCCGCAAGCCGGGCTGCGCCGTCGGCGGGGGTGTTCCAGTAATAGGGCGTCATGGCGAACAAATCCTGCACACTCTGCCCTTCCAGCGTGATGACAGCGGTGGACTCAACGGCCTTCACAAACGCAAAGCCGTCGTATTCGGTCTGCCGGACCTCGTTTTCATACGGGCAGTCGTACAAAATCTCTTTCAGGCCGAACAGATGCCGCGCGGTGGGCACGGCGTAAACAAGATGCCCGCCCGGGCGCAGCATACGGGCAAACTCGGCCTCGGCCATGGGCGAGAAGATGTTCAAAAGCAGGTCGGCCCAGCCGTCGCGCACCGGCGCACAGAAGCTGCCGCCGACACAGAACGCCGCGTCGGGCACGAGCTTCGACGCCAGCCGCACGGCCTCCTTGGACAGGTCGAACGCCGCAATCTGAGGGCAGCCCAGCGCGTCATACAAATACTTATCGTAGCTGCCCTCGCCGCAGCCGGCGTCCACAATATGGTCGTGGGGCAGCGCGGCGCAAAGCACGGCCAGCGTCGCCATCAGCGGGGCGTAGTGCCCTGCCGACAGGAACGCGCGGCGGGCGCGGACCATGGCCTTGCCGTCGCCGGGGTCGGCGGCGTGCTTCTTCTGCATCGGCAGCAAGTAGGCGTAGCCCTCTTTGGCAAGGTCAAAGCTGTGGGCGCTGGCACAGCGCAGGCTGCGCCCGGCCAGCAGCAGCGGCCCGCCGCATACCGGGCAGCGCATAGCGCCGGGGACGCGGCGGCAGCGGCGCAGACAGCAGCGAAGGGCGCAAAGAAAAGCGCGGACGCGGCGAAGAAGACCGGAGAGTTTGTTTCCAAACACAAAAAGGCGTTTTTGATTGTTGGCGGGATTGGCCTGCTGCTGGTCATGCTGCTGGGCATGGTTGGTGTGCTGTCGGCCGACGGTGAGACCTACAAGATCCTGAACACCATCGGTGACGCAGCCTTCTACTTCCTGCCGGTGATGGTGGCCGCTTCTGCTTCCAAGAAGTTCAACACCAATATGTTCATCGCCATTGCCATTGCAGGCCTGATGCTGCACCCGGATTTCCGCACCATGATGGAAGCTGTCACGGTCGGCGATACCGCCGCACACTTCCTGGGCATCCCGGTGGTGGGCGTCAAGTACACCTACACCGTCATCCCGGCCCTGTGCATGACCTGGATCCTGTCTTACATCGAGCGCGCCATCGACAAGATCACCCCGGCTGTCACCAAGAACTTCCTCAAGCCCATGCTGATCTTCCTCATTGCTGCTCCCATTGCGATCATCGTGGTGGGCCCGGTCGGCATCATGATCGGCGAGGGCATCTCCGCATTCGTCTACTTCGTGCAGGCTAAGCTGGGCTTCCTGGCTGTGGGCATCATGGGTGCCCTCTGGCCTCTGCTGGTCATCACCGGCATGCACCGCGTGTTCACCCCCACCATCCTGCAGACCATCTCCGAGACTGGCATGGAGGGCACCGTTATGCCCTCTGAGATCGGTGCAAACCTGTCCCTGGGCGGCGTGTCCCTGGCCGTTGCCTTCAAGACCAAGAACAGCGAGCTGCGCCAGACCGCTCTGGCCGCTGCTTCCTCTGCTCTGATCGCCGGCACCACCGAGCCCGCCCTGTACGGCGTGGCCGTGCGCCTGAAGCGCCCCCTGATCGCTTCCCTGATCACCGGCTTCATCTGCGGCTGCCTGGCCGGCATGGCAGGTCTGGCCAGCCGTTCCATGGTGTCGCCCAGCGTGCTCACCGGCGTGCAGTTTATCGACCCGGCCAACCCCGGTGTGAGCATCGCCTGGATCGCCGGCATCTCGGTGCTGTCCATCGTGCTGTCCTTTGTGCTGACGCTGGTGATCGGCTTTGAGGATCTCCCGGAAGAGGAGTGATCCCCATGTCTGATTACAAACTGCCCAAAAATTTCCTCTGGGGTGCTGCCATTGCGGCCAATCAGGCCGAAGGCGCTTACAACGAGGGCGGCCGCGGCCTGAGCAACATCGACATGATGCCCCACGGTGTCCACCGCATGGAGGTCAAGCTGGGCGGAACGCCCCACCCGACGCTGCAGGCAGGGGAGTATTACCCCAGCCACACCGGCGTGGACTTCTACCACCATTACAAAGAGGACATCGCCCTGATGGCAGAGCTGGGGCTGAAGGTGTTCCGCACCTCCATCTCCTGGTCCCGCCTGTACCCCCACGGCGATGAACGGACCCCCAACCCGGAGGGCGTGGCCTTTTACCGCAATGTGTTCCAGGAGTGCCGGAAGTACGGCATTGAGCCGCTGGTCACCCTGTGCCACTTTGACATCCCCATGGGTCTGGTGGAGCAGTACGGCTCCTGGCGCAGCCGCAAAACGCTGGAATGCTTTGCCCGCTACGCCGAGACCTGCTTCAAAGAATACTCCGGCCTTGTGCACTACTGGCTTACCTTCAACGAGATCAACATCCTGCTGCACAGTCCCTTCTCCGGGGCAGGCATCGCCTTCCAGGAGGGCGAGAACCGCAGTCAGGTGATCTATCAGGCGGCCCACCATGTGCTGCTGGCCAGCGCCACGGCCACCCGCCTGGCCCACCAGTACGACCCCGCCAATCAGGTGGGCTGCATGCTGGCCGGCGGCAGCTTCTACCCCTACTCCTGCAACCCGGAGGACGTCTGGGAGTCGGTGCAGAAGGAGCAGGAAAACCTGCTCTTCATCGACGTGCAGGTGCGGGGCCGCTATCCCGGCTACGCCCGCAAGCTGTTTGCGGAAAAGCAGGTGCAGCTGCACACCGAGCCCGGCGATGACGCCCTGCTGCGGGAGAACACCGTGGACTTCATCTCCTTCAGCTACTACGCCAGCCGCTGCGTGGCGGCCAGCCTGGAGGGCAAGGCCGTGAACGACGGCAACGTGGTGCGCTCGGTGAAGAACCCCTATCTGCAGACCAGCCAGTGGGGCTGGGCCATCGACCCGCTGGGCCTGCGCATCACCATGAACCAGCTGTACGACCGCTACCAGAAACCGCTGTTCCTGGTGGAAAACGGTCTGGGTGCCCACGACACGGTGGAGCCTGACGGCAGTGTCCACGATGACTACCGCATCGACTACCTGCGCCGTCACATCGAGGCGGTCAAGCAGGCCGTGTCCGACGGCGTGGAGCTGATGGGTTACATCGCCTGGAGCGGCATCGACCTGGTGTCTGCTTCCACCGGTGAGATGAGCAAGCGGTACGGCTTCGTCTATGTGGACAAGCAGGACGACGGCACCGGTACGCTGGCCCGCAGCAAAAAAGATTCTTTTTATTGGTATCAGAAGGTCATCCGCTCCAACGGCGCAGACCTCTGAGCGTTTTCCTCCGTTTCACAAATGCAAAAAGCCGCCCCGCAGGCACCGGAAGTTCCGGCCTGCGGGGCGGCTTTTGCTGTGTGCGGTGCGCCGTGCGGCCGGTCAGCATGGCCGCAACAAGCCGTTTTATCAGGATTACTCCTTCCGCAAGGAGTACATGAGCGTGGGGAATCTGGTGCACAAGCAATCGTACCTGGATGCGGAAGCATAAGCCGAACACAACACGAAAGGGCCTCCCCGGAATGGGGAGGCCCTTTCTATGCGTTTACGACTTGACGTGGATCACGTTGGAAGGGAAAAGCATCAGTGCTTTTCCTTGTACTTGAGGCTGGCGAATGCGCCTGCGATGGTCAGCAGCATGCCGCTGAATGCCATGCCCAGAGCGGCCATCCAGTTCACGCCGGTCTGCGGCAGTGCATCCTGCACAGCGGGCAGGACCGCGTCAGACGGCAGGACCGGAGCGTCCGGGGTGGCATCCTGCACGGGCGGCAGTTTGGGGGTCTCCGGGGTCACGACTTCGTCCGGGGTCTCGTCCTCCACGGGCGTTTCCGGCGGGGTAACGGGCGGGACGATGACGGTCTCTTCGCCGTTCACGGTGACCGTGCGGGTCTCGATGGAGGTATAGTTGTAGCCCACATGGGCGTCGGTGGTGGTCACGGTCTCCTTGGACACTGGCGTGGTGTTCACCTTGTCCGTGGTGCGGTGGGTGTAGGAGACGCTGCCCTCATCGTGCTCCTTGCTGCCGGAGCCGGAGAAGATCTTCTTCAGCACTTCGGTAAAGGTGGTGTAGTGGCCTTTGCCGGTACCGGATCCTTCGACCGTTTCGCTCTTCTTCTGCGTATAGGTACCGTCGAAGTCGCCGGAAGTATTTTCGCCGTAAGCCGTAGCACCCTCACCGGTTTTATGGGTGGTGGTGGTCTGCTTGTTCAGCTCCAGAAGGCGCTTGGCGAAGTCCTGAGAGCTGCGGATGCTCAGCGGGGCGGTGATGGTCTTGATGGTGGATTCCGTCTGGCCGACGACCTTGCCCTCGCTCACCTGGGTCAGCTCGGAGATCATCAGGTCATAGCCGCCGACGTAACCCCAGGTGCCGTCCTGGCGCTTGTAGGTGCTGTTGATGCAGGTGTTGGCATCGCGGGTCATATAGCCGTAGGCAGTCAGTTCAGAGGACTTGAGATAGACCTGATAGCCGCTCTCACCGGTGCTGTTGGTGCCGGTGGTGCCGATCTGCACAACATAGGTGCCAACGATGGCATCACGCTCTTTTTTCGTGAGACTGGCGGCTGTCTTGTTGCTGCCGGTTGCCTTCAGGTAAGCGTTAATGGCCTCATCCTCTGCGCTGATGCCAGGGGTCCAATAGTCGCCTCTCTGACCCTGATACAGCTTGATGCTGCCGTTCTCCTTGATGGGGTCGTAGGCAACGGTGCCGGTCAGCTTGTAGTAGGCGCTCTTGTCGGGGCAGTTGTTGGAATTGCCGCGGTCATACTCGTAGTGGCCGTCGCCCTTGCCGCCTTCATCATCCCAGCTGATCTTGCTGTCCAGGCCGACCGGCTGGTTGCCCTTACCGTTGACCAGGTTTCCGGCATCGTAGTTCCACTCCAGCTTCAGATTCTTGCTCACCAGCACACAGTCGGTCTGATCGACCTTACCGTCCTCGTCCGGCAGCAGATCCAGCTTGGAGCCGGAAGCGAGGTCGAGGTGGCCGATGTCGTCGCGCTGCTCTTCGGAGTGCACAGTGTTATTATCAACACGAACTTCCTGGCCGTTAGCGTCTGTATAGTAATAATAGCCGTACCACAACCAAGTCGATTTCCAATAGACCTCAATTTTGGAACCATCCGGTGCCTTGCTGAAGGATTTGAATTCATCCGTCTTTTCACCGGAGTAGTAGTTCTTCTTGGTCTCTTCGTAATCAGAACCCTTGTTGGCAACATAGGTGGAGTTCTTGGCGATCCGTTCCTGCTCCTGCAGAGCCTTGATCAGCTCATCCTTGCTCATGTTTTCGGGCGAGATGGCCTTGGTGAAATACTTGATGATATCTTCCTTTTTGGTGGTGGAATCGATCTTCGTTTTACCGATCCAGAGTTCCTCGCCGGGCAGAAGTTTGCTCTGAATCTCCTGAATCTGCTTCCACAGCTCGTCGTATGCCTTCTCAAGATCCTTATTGTCCTTGATGATGTCGGTGACACTGGAGGAGGTGTGCACATCCTTCCGGACGGTGAGGGTCTCGCTCAGGGTGCTGTAATCCACGGTGATGGTTTCGTTACCCTTCGTGAAGGTCGCGGTCTTGCCGTCGGCGTTCAGTCGGATGCTGTCAGCGGAAACACTGTATTGGCCTGCCAGTGCGGTCTGGATCTCTTCAGGGGTCAGCGGAGCACCGGCCTGTTTGGTGAAGGTGTAGGTGGTCTTTACGCCGTTTTTGTCCTCGACCGTGCAGGTGTAGCCGTCATCGGTTTTGGTCACATTGCGGTAGATGTTTCCGTCCACCGTGATGGTGCCGGCGTTTTCGTCGATCGACCAGTTCTTGCCGCCGGGGATCACCAGCTTGTCGTTAAGATCCTTGGTGTCCGTCTTTGTGGATTCAGAAAGTGTGTCGATCGTCCATTCCACGCGCTTGATGCCGGAGAAGTCCATGCTGCTGATATTGATGTTATAACCTGCAGCTTTCAACTCATCTTTGTTCTTATATTCGGGGTGCTGGTTCAGCAACTCCGCCCAGGCAATCTCTTCCTTCTCCGTATCGCTGAGGGAAGCGGACGATTCCGTGATCGTGCAGGTACGGGTGATCTTGGTGCTGGTGCCGTCGGGCGAGGTCACGGTTTCTTCTTTTTTGTAGGTCGTGGTGCCCTTCTCCGGGTCTTTGCTGGCGATCGTCCAACCATCGAAAGAGGGAAGTTCACCGCTGCCGGGCTTGACGTAGGTGCCGTTGAGGGAACCGCTTTCGGTCCACGTATTCGAGCCGGTCACATAAGCGGTGCCGGTGATGACGTTGTCCGTAACATCCTTACGGGTCTCGGTGTCCTTGCTCGGATCAGAGCTGCCCGGCTGAGGCGCAGAAACCGTTGCACCGTCATAGCGGAGGGTGACAGTATGAACATTGCCGTCTGCATCGGTATAGCTGAGATTGAGCTGGCCTTTGCCGGTGGGATCGATCGTATTCAGCTGGTTCTTGAAATCCTCGCTGTCCACATTGATGCCGGTTTTCTTGGCGGCATCCGTCAGAGCGGCCTTGATGGCTTCCAGCTTGGCAGTTTCCTCGGCACTCTTGATGCTTTCCTGACCGCCTTCGACCTGGCCGGGGGTCTTGGTGACCTCGGTGACCTCCACGGTGTAACTCAAAGTCTTGCGGACGGCTTCCATCTGGTCAAGGTTCAGCTTTTCGCCCTTGTAGTAAACGCCGTTGTCATCGCCGGTGAAGCCCTCGCCCAGACGGTCGGCCAACTGCTTGTTGGTGAGCGGCTTGGTGTCTTCCGTTTTCTTGACTTTGTAGGTATATTCCTTGCCGTTTGCATCGGTTTCCGTATAGACATACTCGCCGGTATCGTTGTTATAGTACTCGTCCTTGAGCATTTCGCCCAGCTTCTCCGAAGAAATCTCGATGACATCCGTCTTGGTCTCGTCGGTGTTCTTGGCAGTGATGCTTGGCAGTTCGATCTCAGTGGTCAGGTCCTTCTCATCAACATCCACAGTGCCCTTTTCCACCTTGAGCTTCAGAGTGGTCTCAGTGGTGGTCTCGACCGTATTGCCGGTGATCTTGTAGTAGGTGACGCGGGTGACGGTGTTGCCGTTCTCGTCGGTGGAGGTCTCTTCCTTTTTCAGGATATAGGTGGTTTTGCCCTCGTCGTCGGTCTTTTTCTCCACGCCGTCCTCGGGGACATCCAGCAGCTTGGCAACGTCCTCAGCGGACATTTCCTTCGTTTCGGGCTCGCTGGTCTTTTTCAGGGTCAGGGTCTTGGAGTTGCCGTCCTTGGCGGGCTCGACCTTGTCCACGGTGTAACCGCCCAGCTTGGCATCCTTATCGGTTTTCCAGTCCGGACGCACGTCCTTGCCAAGCTCGTCGTCGAGGTCGATCTCTTCGCCCTTCTTGGTGTCGGTGATGGTGGTGGAGGAATCGGCCTTGCCGGTGCCGGTGGTGGTCGTAGTCTCGGTGCCGGTGGTCTCGGTGGGGGTGGTGATGGTGGTGTTGCCGTCCTCGTCCTTGCCCACCACGGGGTCGCCCTTCTTCACCTCGGCGTCGGGGTCCACGACGGTGGTGCTGGAAGAGCTGTCGGGGGTCTCTTCCTTGGTGGCGGTGCCGATCTTGCCGTCCTTGCCGGTGGCTTCGTCCTTCTTGCTGTTGTCGATCACGTCACCCTTCACATAGGTGCCGTCGGGGTTCTCAGTCTCGTCCGTCTCGCCGGAGCCCTCAGAGCCGTCGGCTTCACCGTCCTCACCGGATTTGCCGGGCTGTTCCGGCTTCTCAGCAGGTTTATAGTCAATGGTGATGTCATCGGTCTTGGTGCCGGGGCCGAACGCAGGGGCCTGCTCTTCGCTCTTGGCCTCTTCGTTCACCGGGGGGGGGTAAACTCCTCCTGCTTGCCCTCTTCGCCCTCGACCTCGCCTTCTGCGGTCTCACCTTCCACAGGGGCGGGTTCGGCCTGCGGGGCAGCGTTATCCTCGGCAGGGTCGGGGCCTTCCACAGCATGGGCAGCCATGGGCTGTGCAGCAACACAGGCGGTCAGGGCTACGGACATGGCAGCGAGTTTCAGCTTTTTGTTCGTCATGATTGATGGCTCCTTTCAAATGGTGTCAAGTCTTTTACGCATTATAACTGTCCCATATAATGGACATATTTCGAGGCTTGCTATCCTGCTTCTTTTATACCATTTTCTGGTGCGGGTTGTCAAGAAAAAATATGTAGAAACGCATGATTTGTGAAAATATTCCAAAGTCTGAATTGGATATTTTGCACAAATCACAAGAATTTGTTGCAGAAAAAAGAGAAACTGTTGCGGATGTGAAATGATGCGGTTGCGGTACTGGTGCAGAGTGTGCGGATTGTTGCGGAAAACCACTTTTTGAGGGACGGAATTTCTGGCAAAGAACCGGCTGGAATTTCTCCTGCCGCCCTGCTGCAGACGAAAAAGGCCCCCGGAAACCTGCGTCTCCGGGGGCCTTGCCCTCTACCTTATATAGGGCAGTCGGCGATCACTGCTTCTGCTTCAGCCGGGCCATGTAGCTGTCGGCGGCCACGGCGGCAGCGGTGAAGCTGTTGTTCTTCCACCAGTTGATCAATGCGGCCACGGTGGTGATGCCGGCGGTGACCAGCTGCTCCACGGTGGAGCTCTCGATGGGCAGGATGGGCTTGCCCATGGCGCTCAGCACCTGGTTTGTCAGCGCCAGCAGCAGCACAGCCGTGCGGGCAATGGTCCCTGCAGAAATATGATCGTTACTCATGTTCGGTTCCTTTCTGCCCTTCCGGGCCTTCCGATCTCTGTTTTAAAATGTCCACGGCTTTGGTGATGACCGCCGGGATGGGCAGCCCCATCAGGCCCGCGTTCTCGATGATGCTCAGCGTCTCGTTGCAGATAAAGCCGATCACCACGGCGTCCCGCACAAAACTGGTCGCCATCACGGCATCCAGCCGACAGGCCACCAGCACGATCAGCAAGGTCTCGCCCTTGCGGCACAGCCCCTTCCACCCGGCCCGGCTTTCCAGCGCGCCGGTCTTGCTTTTCGGGCTGGCATGGAACACCCCCGCCACGATCAGGCCGGTAATGTAGTCAATGGCCATAAAGATGATCAGTGTCTGCAGCGCGGCGTCCCACCCGCCGAATAAGCTGGCGATCACCCCGCCCAGCGCGCCCACGGCCACACAGAAATAATCCTTCACGTTCTCACCTCCTCTCAGCCGGTCCACCGGCTCTTGTTGGCGCGGGTATCCACATGCACCCAGCCCTTGGCGCGGCCCGTCTTGACCGGGTAGCGGCCCACGCCGCCCCATGCAGGCATGAGGCTTTCAGCATAGGCGGCCACGTCCTCGACGCTTGTGTCGGCCACCTGGATGTCTGCCGCCCGGCCCAGCAGGTGCTGGCTGGACTTTGCGCCGCCCACCTTGGCGTTGTGGCTGGCGGTGCGGTAGCCGCTGGTAATGGTCACCGCCTTGCCGAAATGCTCCCGGATGCACTGCAGCAGCACCACAAGGACCTCGTCAATGAGGATGGTGTCACTGCCGTCGCGGCAGCGGAACTCCCGCACGGCGAAGCCGGGTGCAAGTTTCTTTGCACCGTCCTTCTTCAGGCTGTACTGTTTGATTGCCATATTGTACTACGTCCTTTCCATATAAATTTCAGCTTGACAATAGCGGATATATCCGCTATACTGTGTATGGGATAAATCCACTATTATTAAGGAAGTGCCGCCGTGCAGGAATACGAAATTCAATTTTACGATAAACCGGATGGTGCTGAACCGGCCAAAGAGTTCATCTTGAGTCTTGATGCAAAAATGCGTGCTAAGGTCTTGCGCACCGTCTCACTGCTCGGAGATGCCGGGCCATCTTTGCGGGAACCCTACTCAAAATCATTGGATGACGGGATCTTTGAGCTTCGCACCAAATTCGGCTCTGACATCACCCGCGTGCTCTACTTCTTCGTGGTCGGAAAAAAGGTCATTCTCACGAACGGCTTTGTGAAGAAGACTCAGAAGACCCCGCCTGCTGAAATAGCACTGGCAAAAATGTACCGTGAAGACTATCTCACCCGAAAGGAGAATCTCAGATGACAGATTTTAACGCTTTTCTGAATGAACAGATGAAAGACCCCGAATTCAAAAAAGAATGGGATGCCCTTGACCCGGAGTTTTCCGTCATTGAAGCCATGCTCAAGGCCCGCCGGGAAGCCGGTCTCACGCAGAAGCAGCTTTCCGAGCGCACCGGCATTGCCCAGACCGACATCAGCAAACTGGAACGCGGCAATGCAAATCCTTCCCTCCGCACGCTGCAGCGTCTGGCTGCCGGAATGGGCATGAAGATCAAAATCGAATTTGTTCCCGCAAAGTAACCCTCACAGCAGACCGTCTTCGGGCGGCCTGCTTTTCTTATGCCGGGTACTTGTAGCCGAAGACGTTGAACGTAACACTGCCGTTTGCAGAGCCCGAACCCTGAAGGCTAAAAACTGTCACAGAAAGGGTCCCATCGCTGGAGAAAGATGCATCTGCTGAAAAACTCTCCGTCACCTTCACCCTTGCATTTCCGCCGCGTGCTACTCGGTATGTTCCATAGTCCGATGCAACCGCTATAGGATACTCATTAATTGTCTTTGTATACCGTTCGATAAAGGCAATTTCCACATAGTCCGCATCCGGCATAGCGCAAGTGCCGGTAACATTCTGTGTCTCATACGCCTTTGGATTTGCAATATGCATTTTGCTGCTGTACACCAGCTTGCCGTCCATATTCATCATCCTTTCCAGCCTTTGAAGTTTGCTGTCGATCTCATCCTTACTGTAACCGCCTTCCACACCGTTCAGCGTTCCGTCCTCCTCAACACTGAGGTTCTCCCCCACCTTCACCAGGCCCAGCCTTTCCGCCGTCGCGGTCGGGATGGTGTAGCTTGTCTGCTCCCCGCTGCCAAGGGTCAGGGTCAGCGTCTGGCCGTTCAGGGCAACGTTCTTCACATACGCCCCGCTGCCATCCGGCACCGCCCCCACGTCGGCCGCCGTCATCGGCGTGCTCTTTCCGGTGCCGCCGTGCTCCACGGCCAGAATGCCGGTCATTTTTTCCAGGCTCGTGGTGTCCTTCGTCTGCAGGGTCTGGGTGCTGCCGTCGCCAAAGGTCAGCGTCAGCGTCTGCCCCACAAGGCTCACGGCCTTCACATACGCCCCGCTGCCATCCGGCACCGCGCCCAGGTCGTCGGCGGTCAGTGTCACCACGCCGCCCTTGCCGTTCACGCTGCGCACCGCACCGTCCGCCGGTGCCGTCAGCTCCGCCCGCGCCGCCGCATCCTCTGCCCGCTTCGCGCCGCTCTCCGCCGCGCCCTGGGCTGTCTCCGCCCGCGCCGCCGCCGTCTGGGCCGTGTTCTGCGCCATCTGCGCAATGGCAGCGTCCCGGTTCGCTGCAGCCGCACTGTTCCGCGCCTCTTTCGCACTGTTCTGCGCACTGTTGGCATAGGCCAGCACCTGCGCCACAAAGGTCTCGTACTGCGTCGGGCTGATCTCGGCGTCGCCGTCGGTGGCAAGCGTCTCGTAGCAGTCGTATTTTGTCGGCCGGGTCAGCGCCCGGTAGCCGTCCTCGCCCAACGCCAGCAGCATCCAGCTGCCGCACTTCGCGGCCGTGAACGCCTTGCCCACCGCTGCACTGTGTTCTTCGTCCAGCAAAATGGGCGCAGGCAGCGTGCCGTCCTGCTGCTGGATGTGCAGCGTCACGCTCTTGCCCTGCCACTCCTCCGGCAGCTCAAAGTAAAGCCGCTCCACGTTGGCGCTGGACTGCCCGCCCAGGTGCAGCACCCGCATCTCCGGGCAAAACTCCACCCCGCTGAATGTCTTTCGGATGATCTTCACCCGCATGGTTTTTCCCTCCTTCCGTCTTGTGTCCAGCGTATCACAAATTGTGTCGGCGCAACACTGCGGACTTTTTCGCTGGCCGCTGCCCCAACAACTCCTCCCTGTGCTCCCCTTTTTGGCTTCGCCATCTTCCCCCGGCCGGGGGAAGTCTTCGGCCGCAGGCCGCGGTCGTCGTTGTTGCAGACTTTTTCTATCACGCACAAGGCCCCGGCCGTTCATCTGAACCGCCGGGGGCCTTTCCTCTCCTTATCTCACCGCTGCATACGGGTCTTTTTTCTCCTCGCTTTCCGCCTTGTCCGCCGCCTTCACCCACTGGGCAAAGGTCTTCTCCGTGTACAGTGCCTTGCCGTCCGCGTCCACCAGTGCCAGCAGCATGGTCTCCATCTGCTGCCGGTCGGCGTCGCTGCCCGCAAGGTACTCTGGCTTTGCCGTCTCGGTGATCTTTCCCTTCAGCGTCGAAGCGCTCTTGCCTGCCTTCGCCAGCCGGTCGTACTCCTCCTGTACGGCACTGGCGTCCCAGCTGTCCACGGCTTCCACAAGGTCGTCCGTCGCGCTGGAGTTGTCGCCTTTCAGCAACTTGTCCGCCAGCTGGTTCACCGCGCCGGTCACGCAGTCCACCACGTCCCCACGCTTTCCCTTCGGCAGTCTCAGCGCATCGCTCAGCTGCTCGATCATCTGCATTTCCAGCTCATACCGTTTCTGGTCATCTCCCGCATTCTGCGCCTCGGCCGCTGCCTTCACATTCGCGTCGTACTTCACCAGCCGGGTCTTCAGCTGCTTGTAAACGTCTTCTCCTTTCCCCATCTCGTTCAGCTTTTCCACCGCTGCCTTTGCCTCGTCGCTGTCGCCGCTGGCATAGGCATTGTACAGCCGGTCGTACTGACCGGTGGCGCTCTGCGGCACCGAGTTGAAGCTGAACTTCCCTCCGTGGGCAAGGTTTTCGATGTCTTCCACATACCCCTGCACGGCTTCCACGATCTTCCGGCCGTTGCCGTAGGGTACGCCCGCCACTTCGAAGCCGTCCTCCAGCAGGGTCATGAACCGCTGCATCAGCTTGTCGTGGTGCTGCTGCAGCTGCCCCTCGTCCATTTCGCCGGTGTCCTTCCGAAACTCCTTGAAGAACTTCTCCACATCTCCGGCCAGATCGTTCACCACACTGATGCTTGCCGCGCTCAGCACGTCGTAGTCTTTGCCGTTCATCGCGTTGTCGATCAGGCTGTAGAGCTCACTGCCGTAGAGGAAGTTGCCTGCAAAGCTCTCGGTGTAAAGGCTTGCGAACCGCTGCCACATGCTCTTGGCGGTCACGTCGCCGTTCTCGTCCTGCTCCCGGTCCCACCGGTGCAGCAGAAAATCCGCGCCGATCTTCATCACCGCGAACACAGCCGTCTGCGCCACCTGGCTCACAATGGCCCGGTTCCGCTGCGCCGCAGCCCGCTGCAGTTCCGCCTTGTTCTCCTCGCTCTGGTTCTGCCGGTAGCGCTCTGCCTGGGCGTTGTAATCGCCGATGGCGTCCGCCAAAATGCCGTAGTTCTGGAAGCGCTGGGTGGTAAACATCGTCAGCTGCTTCAGCAGTTCGTTGGGGTTGCGCTGGATGCCCGCCCGCTGCATCACGGTGTAGTTGGGCTGGGTCTGCTCGATCACCTTCTGGTATGTGCGGCTCACCGCTTCCCAGTATGCCGGGCTTCCGGTCACGTCCGCACCCTCAAATTCGGCCGCGTGGCTGCGCACATACCGCTTACTGCCTTCCCACAGCGCTGCCACCGTGATCTCGTCCATGCCGTTGATCCAGCCGGTCAGTGCCGTCGGCAGCTTGTCCATGGCCTTCTCGGCCACTGTTTCGCTCTGTCCGATGCTGGCAAGTTCGCCCTTCTGGCTGCCGCGCTTGCGCCAGTCCAGCAGTACGTCCCCGTGCTCTCTGATCTCCGTTTCCAGCGCCGTCCGCGCCTTGGGCGAAAGGTTTTTCACAAAGGGCACCACCGCTGCCATGGTATCCCCGCCCAGCACCGCCGCTGCCGTCGGCAGGCTCGCCGCCTGCGCAATGGCCACGCCCGGGTTCAGGGTCAGCACCGCGCCCGCGTAGTTTCCGCGCAGGTTTCCCAGCACCCGGTTTGCCGTACTGGGCCGCTTGCGCTGGGTGGTCTGCAGGTCGGTCAGCAGATCGTTGATGTAGCTCACCGCGTCTCGGCCCCACTGCTCCTTGATGATGCCGTTCTTCAGGTTGGTGAGCCCTTCCTGTGTCTCCACGCTGCTGTTCAAAATTTTCTGCACATCCCGGATGGGCGCTGCCAGGCCCGCATAGGCCGCCGTGTCCCGCAGGCTGCGCTGCACCACGCTGCTGCACTCCTCCAGCAAAATGGGCTGGCTACTCTTGACGCGGTTCTTCAGAAAGCCCCGGCCCTCAATGGTCGCGTCCAGGTTCAGGCCCTCGATCTGGGTCGCCAGCACCGACCGGTCCACCGCGATGGGGTAATAGTTTTTCACGGTGGCCCGCTGGTAGCCCACCAGCTGCAGGCTGGTCTCGTTGATGAGGTTCGTGGTGTAGTGGTCAAAAAACTCCTTCATGTCCGCGCACCACGCCCGGTCATAGTCGGTCATGGCCGCTTCCGCGGTCTGCAGGATGCTGTCCGCCGTGGGCGTGCCGTCCGCATTTGTCAGCATGCCCAGGTGCACGGTCTGGCCTTTCTGGTACGCCTGCTCAATGTCCCCCTTGCTGTAAATCTTTGCATCCGGGATCACAAAGCCGCCGTTCATCAGGTGGTTCAGGCTGTCCTTGTTCTGCAGGTGCATGTACAGGCTGCACAGCTGCGCGTGGGTCAGCGGGGCCCGGTTGCCCTTTCCGTCCGTCAGGCCCACGTCCACAAGGTCTGCGCCCGGGCCCGCAAAGGCCTGCATCTCTTTCACATGCTCTTTTCCGGTCACGTTGGTGAAAAGCTTTTCGCCTTCCACGGTGATCTTCGTCTGCCGGTACTGGCCGTCGTTCAGCATGTTGGCCATCTTTTCCATCTGGCCATTCTTCGCATAGCCGCCCAGCATCCGGAAGACCCGCTGGCCGCCCAGCATGTCCAGCTGATACTTCGTCAGCAGATTGCGCACGCCGTCCAGCTTTCCGCCGGGGTGGTTGCCCTTGCTCTGCCGCACCTCGCTGGCTGCGCCTTCCGCGATCTTGCTCACTTCCTCGGCCTTTGCCAGGCTCAGCGTCTTGTTTGCGTTCTTGATCACATGCAGCGTGCTGCTCGTGATGGCTTTTAGCATCCGCATCTGATCCACCGTCATGGGCAGATAGGTGCGGTTCTCGGTCTCCCGGATGCGCCGCTGCAGCCGCTCCTGCAATGCCCGCGCCTTCTCGCTGTCCGGCAGCGCCTCGGCTTCGGCCAGCTGTTCGTGCAGCCGGGTCAGCTTTGCGTCCTTTGTCGCCTGCAGGTCATCCCGCAGCGTCTGGATCAGGGTATCCACGCCGGTCTGCTTCCATTCTTCGGTCATGGCATTGGGGCTGTTCTCGCTGCCCGCGCTCTGCCGGATCCGGTCCTGCAGCCTCGTCAGCTGGTTCACGGCCTTGTTGTTCAGAATGGTCATGTCCGCCAGCTTTGCCACCTGTGCCGCCGCATCCACAAGGTTTTTCTGCACATACTTGTCCTTCGACGGCCGCAGCAGCATCTGGTTCAGCTGTGCCGCGTTCTGCCGGATGCTGCGCTTTAGCTCGTCCATCTTCCGTGCGTCCCGTGCCCGCTGCACCCGCTTTTCGGCCACCGCTTTTGCAATGGCAATGTCCTCGTCCCGCTGCTGGCGTGCTGTCTCAATGGCAACGGCATTTCGCTGCGCCTGTTTCTGTTCAAAGGCTGCCCGCTTGCGCTCGTTGTCCGCCTCCCATTCCATGATCTCATTTTCCTGTACCAGCAGCGAGTATTCCGCCTTGTCCGCGCGCTGCTTTTCCTGCCGCAGCTGCCACGCCAGTTCGTTTTTCTCGCTGCGCAGCTTCTGCATTTCCAGCTTTGCTTCGTCCAGCATCTCCTGCCGTTCGGCCTTCATGCGCTTCACTTCCTGCTTCATCTCCCGCTCGTAGCTTTCCCGCAGGAAGGTCAGCTTTTCGTTCAGGTTGCCCACGTTGGAAGTATCCACGCCCAAGGTCTCCAGATTCTCGTCCAGCAGCTTTTCAGCCTGTGCGTTCTGCCGCTGCAGTTCGGTCATCTGCTGCACCTCGGCGCTCTGGTTTGCCGCACGCCGGTTCTCGTACATCCGGCGGTTGAACTCCCGCTGCTGCGCCTTCTGCACACCCTTCAGGCCCTTTTCCACCTCGGTGGCCCGCTCCTCACTGCCCGCGGCCGCTTTCGCCACCTGCAGGTTGTGCTGCTGGATGCCCTCAAAGATGGCCTGGGCGTCGGTCATCTCCGGTGTGTTCAGGATGTCCCCGATGATCCGGCCCGCCAACTCCACCTTGGCGTCCTCATACTCGGCGTCGTCTGCAAACCTGCTCTGCGTCGTCGGCTTGATGGCGTCGTGCAGGTTCATCAGCACGTTCAGCCACTCGGTGCTTTCCATGCTCATTGCACCGTCCACACCGGCCTGCTGCGCCGCTGCCTTCCATAGCGCTTTCGCGCCGTCGCTGGTGCCGCCCACGGCCCGGTTGTCGTTGATCACGCTGTCATACTGCTCCACGGGGTTGCCGTCCCGCACGCCTTCGGCCTGCCGCAGGCTCACGCCGTGCTTCCGGGCTTCGGCCACCGCTGCGCTCCAGCTGCCGTAGGCCTTCACCAGTTCTGCCTTTGCCTGTCCCGTCTTGTTCACGGTGTATTCCAGCTTGTGCAGTTCCGGGTACTCGTCCCACAGTTCGCTGTTGCGGTAGGTCGCCCCGTCCAGAATTTCGCCTGCCAGCGTTTCTGCCAGCGCCTGGCCCTTCTCCATGTCCGCGCCGTCCGCCTTCAGGTACTCCACCAACACTTCGGTCTCCCGTGCAAGCTTTGCCCGGTCCACCCTGCTGCCGTTGGCCTTTGCCCAGCGGCTGGCCAGCCCTTCAATGTTGCTCTGGCTCACCTTCACGCCCCGTGTCAGCCCAAAGAACTGGCTCAGCGTGTCCAGCGCTGCCGCCTTGTCCGCAATGGCCCGGCTCGCCGTCTGCTGGTCGTTCTTCTTCGCGTCCCGGCTGGCCTGCTCTGCCAGCTGATAGCGGAACTTCGCAAGGCCGCTTTCCTGTGCCAGCTCTCCGGTCCGGTAATAGTCCCGGATTTCCCGCACCACGCGGTCAGCGTCCACCCGGCCGCTGTACTCCTTGCTGGCCGCCACCCGGCCGTCCGCCGTAGAGATGTCCAGCGTGAACTGCCTGCGTGCGCTGCCCAGCTCCTGCGCCATCTGCCGGATCTGTTCCAGCTGCTGCGCGGTGGGTGCCGTGTCTGCCGAAAGGTCGATGCCAGGTCCCTCGGCCATCACGCGCACGTTGCCGTCCAGCAAAAATTCATTTAAGGCTTCCGTTCCAGTCTTTACCTCCGCCGGGCCGAACACACTCATGATCTCCCGGTGGTCGGTGTCTCGGGTGCGGTCATTCTGGGCAAAGTTCAGCATCTGACCGTCCGGCAGGATGTACCCCGCCCGGTTGAAATCCTCGGTCGTACCAAACTGTTCCTTTGCCAGTGCGCGGCGGTATTCTGCCTTGCTGCCGTAGGCTTCGGCCTTTGCATCATACGCCGCCTGTTCTGCCTTGCCCTCTGCCGCTCTTTGTTGCTGCATCCGGGCATTGACCGCTTTCATCCGGTCGTCCAGCGCGGCGCTCTGGTCATCCAGCTGCGCCATGCGGGCATTGTAGTCTTTGCGCTTTGCAAGGTAATTCTGGTATTCTTCGCTGTCCCGGTAGGCTTTTGCTTCCGCAGAAAAGATGCCCAGTGCTTTCTTCTTCGCTTCGATTGCCTTCACTGCATCGCTTTCCAGCCAGGCACTGCGTTCTTCCTTCAGGGCCCGCCGCTGCTTGTCCAGCTGCTGCTGTTCGTCGCGCAGCTTCGTCAGCTCGTCTGTCTCGCTCAGCTGATACCGCACATTTTTCTTCAGCGTCCCGTTATTTCCCTTGTTTTCGGCGGTTTCCTGTGCTATACTTGTGTCAGAAGATACTTCCTGAGCAGCCATAGCGCTGCTCCGCACATCCATCGGGAGATGTGTGGGAGTATCTTCTTTTTTTGTCGGTTTTCCGGCATCGTCAAATGTCACATAACTACCATCCGACCAACACACTTCGTGTGTATAAAAAGCTTTTCTGCCGTCTTCTCTTGTGTAAGAGTTCACAATTACCGCTTCGTTGATTCTGGTTTCATCCATAATTACCGGCCCAGCAAAAACATATGTGTCATAGCCCTTGCCTTGCCAGTTTTTTTCATATCCAATCTGATTGCCGTTACGAATCACTCCCGGAATAGCTGCAACCGCAGCCTGCTTTGCTGCGCTATTTCCATGACGCACTGTTTTATTCGCGCCATAATGCTTTAATTCAACGATTCCAAAGTTTTCTCTTTCCACTTTATTTCCGATCGAATCGAAAAAAGCATCAATGTTCTCAACATTCTCCCTCGCGTTTTTCCCGAAATTCACCTCATTTCCACGGATTTCCGCTACCGGCTCCATTTCTTCCAGTTCACCCAGATGATCGTTCATCTGTTCTGTCAGAGACTCGCTGTCCTCATGCAGCTTGAATCGTGTTCCTTCCGCCGCACCCTTGTTCTCAAGGGCTGCGGCGTTTTCTTTTGCACTCCGCAGGTTCTCCATAGCCTTTTCCGCGTGGGCAAAGTATTCGTCCTGCAGCACCCGCTTTTCCGCTTCGGCCAGGCGCTGTGCCCGCAGGGCTGCTTTGTTCTCCGGGTCCTTGGCCAGCACTTCCTTTGCGCGGCTCACGATGTCGCTCAGCAGTTCCTTCACCTTGTTCATCACTTTGCGGATGGTGCCTGCCCGGCCTGCATTCTTCTCAGCCTGCTGCCGCTGGAACTCCACCCAGCGCTTGAAGCTCGCTTCATCGCTGAAGATGCCGCGCCAGGCGTCCGCAACCAGTTCTTCCGCCGCCTGTTCATAGGTCAGGCCCTGCTGTGCATAGTCCGCAGCTTTCTCCCGGATCATCGCGTCGATGTTCTCATAGCCCTCGCTCTTTGCCAGAAATTCCAGCGCGTGCTGCTGCAGTGCCTGTGCGCCTTCGGCGTCCAGCGAGTTGTACCAGTGGTAGTCCTCGTGCAAAATGGTGCCGAACACGTCCTCGGCACTGTCCGCAAAATAGATTTGTGCCACCTCGGTGTCTACATAGGCTTTCACCCGGTCATTGCCCTGCAGCACCGTCTTCAGCACTGCGTCGGTGTCCGTAACCCGGGCGTTCAGCTCGATCAGCTGGGTGCCCACGTCGTTTGCCGTGCGCATGGTCCCCTTATAAAGCACCCGTCCGCTGCCGCTGGTGCTCTTTTCGGTCAGCTCTCCGCCCAGGGTCCCTCGCTGCATGCTCCCGGCTTCCATCTCGCCGTGCCCCTGCAGCCACGCCAGCTGTAAAGCCTGCCTGCCGCCGTCCTGTGCCAGCACATACTCGGTGTTCACCGCAAGCCCGTTCATGCCCTGCGCCAGCTCCATCGCCTTGTCAAAGGTGGTCACATCTTCCATCTGGCCCAGACGGTACAGGCTGCTGGCTGCAGCCGCATACCGCTCGGCATCTCCAATGCCCACCGGCATGTTTTTGCTGATGGTCTCACTCGCCGCATCCGACACCTTCCAGCGGGTCAGCTCCTGCTGCACCTGCCGCTGCTGTGTGCTCCGGCTCTGCTGCGTCAGACCGTAGGTCTCCCGCAGCCCGCCGTGCTGTTCCGCCGGGCTGCTTTCCACACTTTTCCCGTTGACTTCGCCCGCCCGCTGTGTTACAGTAGTCTCAGCAGACGAGCTCGCAGCTAACGTTTCGGACGTATGTCTGGGGTCGCTTTCAGCGGCATCCATAGGGGACTGCGATAAATCTGTCGTAGCGGAAGGATCTGCACTTAACGTTTTGGACGTATCTCTGGGGTCGGCAACGGCATCCATAGAGGGCTGCAGAACTTTCGCTATTTCTTTTTCCGGCACCCCAACGGACGACAAATATTCTGAAACAATAAAGTTTTTACTTTTTTTGGCATCTGTCACGGCTTCCACAATGATGTGGGAGCCGTCTATTTTTTTCTCAAAGATTACAATAGGTGCTTTTTTTCGATTTGCCGTATAGTATCCGTCCGCTTTTCTCGTTGCCAGATACGCATTGTCAAAATTGTTCAGTACATACGCTGCTCTTGCCACGTCGGCGCTTTCCTTCATGGTCGCATCCGCGCTGCCGTCGCCGCCCGCGTGCCGGTTCGTGATGTGGTTCACGCCGTTTGCATCCAGCATGGTCACGCTGCCCACCTTGTCAAGGCCGGTCAGCTCCTGCATGGCGCTGCGCATCCGGTCGCTGGTCTCGGTCACCATGTAGGGCGGCAGTTGTTCGCCCGCGCGCACCTTGTCCACATACTCGGCCATCTTCGGGTCCACGCTGTCCTTATACTCTGCAATGCTGGCATTCTGCGCCGGGGTATGTACCGCCGGGTCATCGTTTACAGCGGTCTGCTCTGTCACGGGTTCGCTTGCCGCCTGCTGTGTCGGGCCCGCTGCGTCCGCGCTCTCCAAACCGGCCGTTTCGCTTTCCGAACGGCCGGTTTTGTCGTTGTCTGCCACTGTTTCGTCCACAAACTGTTGCACCTGCTGCGCCTGCGCATCCGCCCGCACATCTTCCTGCTCTGCATTCCTTTGAGAAAGGCTCTCCCCTCGGGAGAGCTCCGTTGCAGCTCCGGCATCGCCGGACTGCAGCGGTGAGAGGGGTCCGCCCGCTGCCGCATCCAGCGCCGCATTCATCTTTCCCAGCCCGGTGCCCACAGCGCCGCCCAGCGCACCGGAAGCACCGCCGGTCAGGCCGCTTTCCACCGCGTTCAGGAAGGTGTCTTTCTTGAACAGGTTCTGTGCCGCGTCACTGTCGCCCAGCGCCGCGTCAATGGCCATGTCCGCATAGGTCTCCACAAAGGCCTGCATGGCGTTGTCCACACCGCCCGAGACGGCGTTTGCGATCACCGGGTACTGCTGTGCCAGCGGACCGTTATCTGCCACACTGCGCACCAGGTCTGCCAGCTTCCCCGCCAGCGTGTCCTTTGCGTAGTCCGTACCCATGGTCTTGGCCAGGTCTGCCGCGCCCACACTGTTGATGGCCCATCCCGCGCCGAACTTCAGCGCACCGCCTGCCAGCGTCTTGCCCGCGCTGTCGCCCTTTTCCACGCTCTGGCCCATGCTTTCTCCGGCTCCCTGCAAGCTCAGCACCGGCAGTACCATCGCGGGGTCGATGCTTGCGACCACAAGGTTCTCGCCTGCGCTGGAAACAATGCCCAGTGCCTTCTGCGCCAGCGGTGAAAGGCCGCTCATTGCTGCGCCGGTCAGGTCCTGGCTGCGCTTGTGCAGCTGGTAGCCCACACTCTTTTCCGGGTCAACGGCATCCTTCACCTCGGTGGCCGCATACCGGCTGCGCATGTCGTCGATCTCGCCCTGCGTGTATCCCTTTGTAATCAGCTCAGCGTCGCTGTACTTCGGGCTTCCGTTGGAGTCCACCGTGTCCACCAGCTTGAACAGCTTTTCCTGCCGAGCGTCTCCTGCCAGGCTTTCTTTCAGGGCATCCCGGTTCTTCTTTGTCACGCTGCTGTTCTTCACGGCCTGCACCGCATTTTCGCCCATCTGCAGGCCGCCTGCGGCAATTTCTTCCGCAATGCCGCCGATGGTGTTCGACGTGCGCCGTACCGCACGCTGCCACGCGGGCAAGGCATCGAAATCCCGGATGTATGCCTTTGCCTCGTTGATCTCGGTCTGCGTGTATCCCTTTGCCTGCAATTCCGCGTCGGTGTAGTCCCGCCTCCCGGTGCTCTGTGCCGTGGGCGCACTGGCCATAGCGCCGGTTCCGTCCTGTGCCTGCATCGCGTTGCCGCGCTGGACATAAGGCTGCTGTTCTCCGGTGCCACCCCGGATCAGGTTTACCAGCTCCCGGTGTTTCGGGTCCGCATCCATCCACTGGTTCAGTTCATCAAAGCGGTCGGGCTCGCTGTTTCTGGCAAAATCCTCTTTTGCTTCTTGTGCCGTACGTGCATACCAGTCCACCCGTTTTCCGTCGCCCGCCGCAATGGTCTGTTTCAGCGTATCTGCATTCGGTGCGCTGTTCACTGCGCCGTATCCGCTCTGCAGCTGCATCGCGCCGCCGGTTGCTGCATACGGCTGCCGCTTTTTCTCGGTCGGCTTCACCGTACCGCGCACCTGCGCCGCCGGGGTGCTGCTGCCAACCTTTCCCAGCCATTCCGGCTGTGCCGTGCCGCCCCGGGTGCCGTTTCTCTCGCTCTGGGTCCCGCTGCCCGGCACCTCCAGCTGCAGCTTCGGGTTCGTGCTGCCCATCATCTGTGCCAGCACCTGCCCGCCCAGGCTGCCCCCGGTGCTGCTCTGGCTGCTGCCCGTGTTCGTCCGGGCGCGGCGGGTCTCGGTGCTGGCCCCCGCACTGCGGTTCACCCACGCTTCGGTGGTCCGTTTCCCGGTGCTGCCCCGCAGCGCGTCGATTTTCTCCGGTGTCCAGCCGCTGCCGGTGCTCCGGTTCCCCGCGGCGGTGCTGCTGTGTGCACTGCTGCTTCCGGTTGTGCTGCCCGCCGTGCCGTTCTTACCCTTGCGCAGTTCGTCGATCTCTTTTGCTGTCCAGCCCATATGCTCACCTCATCATTTCGTTCCGAGCCACTCATAGTCGATCTGGTTCATGATGCTCGATACCAGGTCACTGGAAAGGCCGCTGTCATTTGCCAGCGCGCTGGCGATCTGGCTCTGGCTGTAGCCGCTGTTGGCCAGCTGCCGCGCCTTGTACATGCCCTGTTCATACGGTGTGCCGTTCGCCTTGCCCGGGTTGCCCGTGCCGGTCAGCCGGTCGATGCGCCCTGCATTGGCCAACACTTCGGTGTAGTAGTCGTAGCTCGCATCTGTCGGCTTCATCGTGTTGTACTTGGTCAGCATCGTGTTCAGCTGCGGCTGCGTGTATCCGGCCGCTTTGCCCGTGCCGGTGCTCCCGCTCTTGCCGCTCGACCTGCTGCCCGAGCTCCTACTGCTGCCGGTCTTCGTGCCGTACTTCCGCTGCAGCTGCAGCTGACCGCTCAGCAGGTTCAGGTTGCTCTGGTTCTGCCGGTTTGCAATGGTGCTGTAATAGTCGATGCTGTTCGGGTCCAGCCCCACCGCCGTCAGATAGCTCTTGGCCGCCGTGTCGTAGCCGCTGCCTGCCAGACCCGCTGCCGTGGTCAGATAGGTCAGCTTATCCTGGTCCACCTGCGAAAGCCCCTGCCAGGTGTCCAGCATCGTGCTGTCCAGCCCGTATTTTGCCAGCAGCTGCGTTGCTGCGTCATCAAAACCGGCCTGCTTGTAGGCAGCCGCCTGCTGCAGTGCCGCCATCTGGTCGCTCAGCTCGTTCCGGGTCAGACTGTCATTGTACTGCCGCTCTGCGAAAGCGTTCTCCCAGTCCTGCTGCCGGTATCCGCGGTAAGCGTCATACCCTTCCAGCGCCGCTGCGCCCACGTTCTTCAGCACATTCCACGCATTGCTCAGGAAATCGCTCTTTTCCTGCCGCGCCTGCTGGGTCTGGTCGTACTGGTAGTTTCGCCAGTCTGCCGCGTTGCTCACGCTGCCGTCGTATTCGCCCCGCGCCAGCTGGTCCTGCCCCAAAAGGTTCGAAAGCTGCGTGCCCTTGCCCGCCAGCTCGGCCTGCCACTGGGTCAGTGCGTCCGCCCGGGCCTGCGCCAGCGTGCCCGCCGTGCTGCCGGTCTGGCTGGCCGCCGCCTGGTTCGCCGCACTCTGGGCCCAGTCCGCCCCGTACCCGCCGGAAAGCCCCTGTGCCGTCTGCGCGGCCGCGTCGGCCCCTGCGCCTGCATTGTTAAACAGGCGGCTCAGCGCGCCCCGGTAGCTGTCGCTGGTCGAAGCGTAACCCGTGCCCGCCTGGTTCTGGCCGGTCATGTTCTGCAGCGCGTTCTGGATGTCCTGGTCATAGCTGTTGTCATAAGCCCCCGGCATCGCGTTCTCCGCGTCGGTCAGCTTCTTCTGTGCATTGTTCAGTCTCGAAAATACGCCCATTGTGTTCTCCTTTCTTTACAAAAAGAACGGCAAAATCTGCGCCGCCAGCCCGATCACCTGGAGCAGCCCGTTCAAAAAGTCCTGCGTGTTCTGCTGGTGCTCGTTGTAGGCGTTCTGGTATTCGTTCTGCCGGTAAGAAAGCCCGTCCTTCCAGTTCGCCAGGTCCTTCTGGTACTTGTTGTAGTCGTTCTCCTCGGCGCTCTGCAGCCCGCTCAGTTCGGTCTGCAGCCCGGCCTTCTTCGTGTTGTACTCGCTGCGGCTCTGGCTCATCAGGCCGTCCAGCACGTTGTCCAGGTCGTTCATGGTCGATGCATAGGCCTTCTGGCCCGCCTGGGTGCCGTAGCTGGAGCCGTAGCCGCCGGTCCGTGCGCTGGCATCCGCCTGGGCGTTCTGGTTTGCCAGCTTCGCCTTCTGGGTGTACTGGCTCTTGTACTGCTGGTACGCTGTGTCCGCCGCCGGGTCATAGTCATAGTCGCCCATGCCGTCGATCTGGCCCATCACGTCCTTGATCTGCCCCTGGTACTTGCTCTGATAGTCCGCGGGCTTCGTCTGCTCGTAGCGTTCCAGCTCGCTTCTCGCGTCCGTCAGTCTACTCATGCGTTCTTCACCTTCTTCAAAAAGTCCTCGTTCATGTTCTCGCTGTCCAGATTGGTCAGCACATACCCCAGCTGTTCCTGCAGCTGGTACAGGTAGTTGGTCAGCGCTTCGGCATCTTCGGCCGGCATGTCCGCGCTGAACTTCGGCAGGCCAATGCCCGCCAGTCCCGCCACACTTGCCATTGTTTCGCTCCTTTCTACCGTCTCGGCACCGCGCCGCTCACCCGTCCTCCGGCTGCGTCCGCCAGCGTCAGGGCCACGCTGCGCAGCACCATCTGCCCGCTGCCGGAAAACTTCAGCCGCATCAGGTCGTGCCGCCGCGGCACAAAGGGCAGGTTGATCCGCTCGTCGGCCCGCACCGCTGCGCAGCTGCCCACCGTCTCCCAGTCCCCGCCGTCGTAGCTCACGGCCACGTCCACCACTGTGTAGGCCAGTGCATCCAGCCGCAGCGTCACCCGGCTCACATACTTGTCGTCCGGGCTGCTCATGCCAATGTCGCCGGTCACCGCCTCAAACTGTAACCGCGTCTCGGTCTCGCCGTCCTCCTCCCGGTCCGGGTCTGCCGCCCATAGGGCATTGCCGTCCCAGAGATACAGCTGCTGCCCGGTGCCCACCATTTCGGTGCCCGCCGGGCTTTCCTCGTGCCACAGGCCCGTCTCCGTGTCGTACACCAGCAGCCGCCCGCCGGTCTCCGTTTTTCGTTTCAGGTAAAGGTAGTACCGCGCATCCAGGCTGCCGCCCATGGCCCACTCCACCGCCGTCAGCCTGCCGGTGGCCAGCGTCCCGGACACCTTTGTGGGCAGGCTGCCGCCCCAGGCCATCACCCCGTCCGGCGAAAGGTAATAAAGCGTCTCCGCGATCACGCACAGGCTGCCCGCTGCGTTCGCCGCCACGCCCCGGCACCGCACGCTGGAAAGCTGGTAGTCGCTGGGCTTCGAGCCGTACAGCTTGTGGATGCAGTTCTCCTTGAAGAACAGCACATACCCCATGCAGCTGGCCGCGCCGGTAAACGCCCCGTCGCTGCCCACGCTCACTGCGTAGCTGTCCGAAGCGATGCCCCGGTAGCTGTACCAGTTGGTGGGGTCGCCCAGGGCGCAGGCGTAAATGGTGTTCTCCTTCCGGCTGCAGCCCCACACCCGGTTGCCCTGTTCGGTCACAAAGTCGAAGTCCGGCACCCGCCGTTCCACGGCTACCGGCGCGGTCGCCGCTTCGTTCTCGGTCACTTTGCCGTCCAGGCTCTGCCAGGTGGTGCCGGTGCGCCCGATGGTCCAGCTGCCGTAATACCGGTCCGTGTCCTCCGTGGGCACCAGCGTCGCAATGATGTCATCTTCTTCCAGCGTCCCCACCGTGATCTCTCCGTTCAGCCCCGCCGCCACGGCGTCGCACACGGCCTGCGGCATCCCGCTCAGGGTCACGGTGTCGCCTTCCTTCAGCACACCGCCCACGCCCGGGCAGTGGATGCGCACCGTCTGCAAAAGCACTTCCTGCCACTTCTTGTTTTTCGCGCTGTACTTCAGCAGCACACTGCCGGTCCCGTAGGGCGCGTCGTCGGTGCTTTTCAAAAACAGCTGCCCGTCCTCCGGCTTTTCCGGTTCGGTGTCTCCCACGCCGGTGGGGTGGTAGAGTACTCCTTCCGTGTCGCAGGGCGTCACGGTCATGGCTTCGTCCCCCAGCTCCCACTTCGCGGCAAGGTCGGTCAGGGTGCCCGTCTCGGTGTCAAAGGCCTTCTTGTCCGGCCAGATCAGCACCTTCGTGCCCATGCCCGCCAGCGCCTTGTGCTCGTCGGTCAGGGCATTTTCCAGCACCACGGCCCCGCTGCGGCCCTCGTCTGCGTCCGGCGTGTACTCCAGCGTGGTGCCCCGGCAAAGCAAAAGGCCGTTCAGGTGGTACATGCCGTTCACGTCCTTCACCTCCCGGGTCTTTCTGCGCGGGGCTCGGGTCTGCAGCGCCGGGTATCCCCGGCTGGAAAAGTTCAGCGCCCGGCTCAGCTCTGCCTCGCTGCACCCATAGGTCTCGTTCACGCCGCCAAAGGCCCGCAGCAGCTGCCGCCCGGCCTGTAAAATGTTCAAATTGGTTCCATCTATCATGCTGCACCTTCCTTTAAACAAGGCTCCCACCTTGGGGGAGCTCCGCAACGCGCCGCCGTCAGGCGGACGGAAGCGGTGAGAGGGCGTCAATACCTCCACTGCACCCCGCCCGCCGGGGGATACTTCCGCCGCATCCACGCGGCAAACTCCTGCACATAGTCGCTGTACATCTGCAGCTCGTTCGTGGCCCGGGCCGTCTCGCCCAGCGCCAGGTCCATCTGCGCGCACAGCCAGTGGGGGTACAGCGGGCCAAACTCCTCCGGTGCCAGCAGTTCGGTGTCGTAGGCAAGGCCGTCTGCCCATGCCTTGTCCGCGCCCACCGCGTCAAAGTCGCTGCATGTGCTGCGCTGCACCACGCTGGAGCGCAGCCGCGCGTCGCACTGCCGCAGCCAGTTCTGTTTCAGCGTGTCGGAAAATTCGTTGTTCGGCCGCATCTCGTCGGCCTGTTCAATTGCCTGTCCTGCCGTCATCTCATCAACTCCTTCATGCAAAAACACCCGGCACAGCCAGAGTGCCGCTGTACCGGGTGTCCGTTGTTTCTGTCAGATTACACGCGCTGTGCCTGCTGCACCGCTGCCGCCTCTGCTGCCGCGATCTTCTCCGCTGCAGCGTTGTCCATCTCCTCACTGTGGCGCAGCACCTCGGCAATGGCCTTCGGCACCTCCACGTCCACACCGCGCTGGATCAGATAAGTCTCGCCGTTCACGCCCACGAAAACGGGCTCGCTGTAGCGGTGCCCGTCCTTGAACAGATGCACGATCTCGGTGTCCTTCTCTGCCTGTGCGTTCTCCTGCACAGCTTCGGTCATTGCTGCAGCGTCCTGCACCGCAGCTTCCTGCTTCTTTACTGCCATAGTTTCTCCTTTCATGCGCCGCAGCGCACATCATCTGCCCCATGGGCAGACATCATTTGCCCGTCCGGGCATCCTCATTGCACAGCACATCATGCCGCGCCAGCGGCTTTGTGTCAATTCGCCAGTGCCTTGGCGCTGTATCTCTCGCTGCAGCTCTCAATGCGTACCATGTACGGCTCGCTCAGGCGTTCGGCGGTCTTGGTGGCCTTCCAGCCCACGGACGCGCGCTGGTTCAGCGGGTCGTCGCCGTAGCCCAGCTGCTTCACGATGTGCTGCATGCCGCCGCCTTCCAGTTCGGTGGTAGCGTAGGCGTGGGCACCCAGCACCAGGGTGCTGAAAACCGCCAGGCCCGTCGGGCAGCCGGTGCCGGTCCAGATCTTCGCCTCGCTCGACACCACGAACCTCACGTTGTTGATCTTGCCGATCTCGCCGTTGAAAATTTCCTCCGGGGCCGCGTACTTGTGGGCGTCCACCCATGCCGGGTCCTTGCGGATGTCGTAGCTGGTGTACGGGTGCACGATGGCCACATAGCTGTCACCGATGGGGTCCGCGTTCTGGGCCTGCAGCAGGGCCACGGCCTGGTTGATCACGTCCACGGTCAGCTGCGCAGTCTTGTCCAGGCCTGCGCGGCTGCTCACGGCCGTCTCCACGCCGTCGGCCACCTTGGGCGCATAGATCACGTTGGTGCCGCCGTTCAGGATGTCGCGCACGATGGTGTCCATGGTGCGGCCGCCCTGGCTTGCCAGCAGGTTCGTGGCCTGCACCACGTTGTTGTCGATGGCGGTCAGGTCCAGCATGTCGGTCAGGGACACCCAGCCGCCGTACTGGTGCACGTCTGCGGTCACCGTGGTCACGGTCAGGGTCTGGCCCGCCGGGGTCACGCCTTCGGTCAGGGGCTCGGTGGCCTTCGGCAGCGCCGTGTACTTGCGGAACTCAATGGTCTTGCCGTTGTTGGCCGGGATGGGGTAGCTGTCGCCGAACTGGTCATGCACCAGTGCAGGCTCTGCCAGGTCCAGCAGGGTCTTCTCGTAGTAGGTCTTCATTTCAGCGGACATGCCGCTGGTGGCGGTGGTGTTCTGCAGCTGTGCGCTTGCGTCAGCAAACAGCTGCAGGTCCATCTTCTTGTAGATGTTCATCTTGTCGTCCTCCTTCAAAAGGTTTTTATCTTTCTCGCACCCTTCGCGCGGGAAATTCATTCTCACAGCACGATCCGTTCCCCGCGCCGTGCCCGGCGTGCCAGCTCGGCCCGCTGTGCGCGGGTCATGTGCTCCACGTCCACCTTGGTCTCTGCCGCGCCGCCGGGGCGCACGCCGTTCTCGGTGGGTCTCTGGCCGCGCTGCTGGATGCGGGCTGCCACACCCTGTTCCACCTGCTTTGCGGTCTGGGCGGTCTGGTTCTCCATCAGCTGGTCAAAGTAGGCTGCGCGGTACGCCGCTTCCAACCCGATGCCCCGCCGGATCATGTCCGCCACGGCCGGGTTGTTCAGCACTTCGTCCAGCGCAAAGCTCGGGTACTTCTGCTGCAGCCTTTCCGCTTCCGCCTGCCACTGCGCCTGCACCGCCGCCACACGCTGCTGGTGCTCGGCGGCCGCGCGCATCTGTTCGGCCCGCTGCTTCTCGGCGTTGGCCCGCTGCAGCTCCCCTTCCATCCGGTCCATCTCCCGGGCCGTCTTCACGCTGATGCCCTTTTCGGCGGCAAGGGTCTCGTAATAGGCGTCGTTCTTCACCTTGCCGTTCTTCACCGCGTCGGTCAGCGCGGTCAGGCTGTCCGGGCTGCTGGCGTCCACACCGTAGGCTTCGCCCAGCGCGTCCATCAGCGCCTTCACCTGGGGGTTGTTCTGGATGTTCTGCACCGCCACCTGTGCCGCGCGCTGCATGGCTTCCTCAAACTCCGCCGCATACTCGCCCTGCATCAGCTGGCCAAAGGCCCGGCGCTTTTCCGCCGGGTCTGCCGGTTTGTGCTCCGGTTCCTGTTTCTCCTGCTGCGTCTCCGGCTTTTCTTCGCCGGGTGCATCCTCTTTTGCAGCTTCGCTGCCGGTATCCGCGCCGCTATCGGCAGCCGGGGCCGGTGCGCCCGCTTTCGCGCTCTTTCCCGGGTGGCTTCTCTTTGCAAGCCGCTCCTGTGCGGGGCGCAGTTCCGTTGCCTGCACCGCCGGTGCGCTCTCCGCACCCTCAGCACCAGCTGCAGAACCAGAAGCTGCAGCTCCTTCTGCAAAGAACTGCAAATTCAACACGCCGCCCAACGGGTTGCGGCTCCCAGCGTCCATTTCGTGCCTTGAGCGGCACTCATGTCCTGCTGGCCGCGGCCCCAACAGCTCCTCCCTGTTTCCGCCGCAGGCAGCGGTCGTCGCCGTTGCAGCGAACAACTGTAAGTCCACATTGTCGGTGTCGTTCGCGTGCAGGTTCACAAACCGCACATTCTCCGGGTACTGCTTGGCCAGCAGCATCAGCCCGTCCGTCACCAGCTCAAACTTTGCCATGTTGTCGAAGCTCTGTTCCGCCTGTACGGTCAGGATGTTGCAGTCGTCCTGGCTCTGGGTCACGGTACCGCCGTCCACGCTGTATGCCAGCGTCTGCATCAGCGCCGACACCGCCGCGCACACAATGTCTTGCCCCTTCGGTGCAAAGCCCGCGTGCCCCGATGCCTGCAGGATCATGTCATGTCCCTTTTCGTCGTAGATGATCGTGATCATTTCCGTTTCTCCTTTCATGCGCCGCAGCGCACATCATCTGCCCCATGGGCAGACATCATTTGCCCATCCGGGCATCCTCATTGCGCAGCACATCATTCTTTGTTCGGGTTGTTCACGTCCATGGCCCGCTTCGCCGCCTGGCTCGAAAGGCTGGTGGAACTGTCGCCCACCACGCCGCCAAGGCTGTTCAGGGTGCTGGCTGCTGCGATCTTTCCGCCGCTTCCGCCCCCGCTGCCCGCTGCCGCCTGGCTGGCTGCCCCCGCCGCCGCGCTCACGTTGGTGCCGTTCTGTGCGTCGATGATCGCCGCCATCTTCTGCAGCTGCTGTGCCATCTGCTGCAGCTGCTGGTACAGTGTGCCGTTCTGGCTCACCCGCTCCCGCACCTTCTCAATGCCTTCAAAGTCCATCATGTCCAGCGCCGCCAGTGCCGCGTCCGCGTTCGCCGGTGCAAAAAATCCCAGCTGGTAGCACTCCTTCGCCGTCTCGTTCTGGGAAAGGCGGCTGAAGGTGCTTTTCTTCGCCGCACTCACCGTGATGTCAAAGATCGGTTCCCGGTCGCCCAGCTGCACACCGCCCACCATGCCGCCTGGCTGGGGCTGTAACTGCGCATTGCTGAAGGGCACATACTCCGTGCCGCCGCTCTCTCCCGTGATGCGGTACACTCTCTGCTCGTCGTAGAACTGCCGCATCAGCTCGATGATGAAGTAGCACTCCTGCGCAAAAGCCCGGTAGGCGCTTTTCAGCATGTCGCGGCTCAGCTTCGAGCCTGCTTCCTGCAGCGCTGCAATGGCGCTGGCCGCCGTCAGGCCGCTGGTGGTGCCGCCCTGGGAAACATCGCGGTTGCCGCTGATCTCCTTCAGCTCGTTCACCCGGTCGTCCCGGTAGGTGATCAGGTTGCCCGCAAGCCCCGCCGTCTGCAGCGGCCGCATGCTCTCGTCGGTCACCCGGCCCGCCGCATGCACGATGTCCCGGCCAAAGTCGGCCAGTTCTTCCTCGTTGATCCCCGCCGTGTCGCTCAGGATGTACCGCTGCTTTGCGCTCAGCTTCACGTTCTCGTCCATGGCGTGGTTCATCTCGTCAATGGCGGTCTGGGTGTCCTTCATCACGTCGATGTACCCGAAGCCCGCCGGGCTGTCCTCCTCGCGGAACAGCGGGTCGAACACAAAGGGGTACTTTCCGTGGTCGTAAAAGCCGCTCTCCGCGTACTGCGGGTCGTTCTCGCTGGCATACAGCACGATGCCGTTGCAGTACTTGCAGTAGTGCAGCACCGTCTGCCCGCCGGGCTGGGCCTTTTTGTAGTACCAGTCCACCACCACGCTCTTGTCGGCGGTGTCGATGCTGTCATCGTGGATGTACTTTGCCACGTCCAGGCTGTGGCCGGTGTGGCCTTTCAGCTGCGGGTACTGCGCTTCCAGCTGTTCCGAGTTTGCCAGGCTCAGGCTGAACAGGTTCGGCGAGTCCTGAATGTCCTCCACGCCCGGCTCCCAGTACAGCATCAGCAGGTTCACGCTGCGGATGCTGATCTCGCCCAGGCCCTTGCGGGCCGTCGGGTCCCAGAAGATGCCCTTCACGCCGGTGCCGGTCTTCAGCTTGCGCCACCAGGTGTCGCTGTACACCGTCTCGTAGTCGCACTGTTCCAGCACCGTGGGCAGAATTTTGGAGAGTACCTTCGCGGTCTCCTCGTCGTCCGCCGCCCGGGGCAGCACGTTGGGTTCCGGGTAGTTGTCCATGGCGTCGGCGTGCT